>ENA-OXUB01000005-OXUB01000005.1-human-gut-metagenome-genome-assembly--contig:-NODE-5-length-220591-cov-29.759323_pt1 | contig 220591 bp, 196 predicted proteins | sample MGYA00249345_ERZ652652 | MGnify/ENA primary metagenome ERZ652652 (study PRJEB26925, sample SAMN05826496) | human gut metagenome | biome: ENVO:2100002; feature: ENVO:00000062; material: ENVO:00002003... | reverse complement strand
TCTACACACTGCATATCGTCGGCAGCGTCAGATGTGTATAAGAGACAGGTTTACTCCTATCTCTTGATGATGACTCTAGTATAGGAAAGATCCACCAAGAAATAATTGATCGATATCAAGAAAACCGTCATGATTTCAAAAAACTTTTCCTTTCATTTAATGGGGAAGAACCGATATACTTAGATTTAGAATACTCACAAGGAGGAATACCATGAAAATTATCGTTATTGGTGCAACCGGTCGGGTTGGTTCCCAAGTTGTCACCAAACTCGCTGCCGACAAGGACAACCTAATCTTTGCCGGGGCCCGCAAGCCGGAAAACATCCACGCACCATCAAATGTGAAACCATTTAAGCTTGATCTGTACGACACTAAGGATGACATTTTGAAGGCACTGCCAGAAGCTGATGCGATTGTCTTCACCGCCGGATCAGGCGGCAAGGATCTCCTTCAAGTTGATTTAAACGGCGCTGTGAAAGTGATGATTGAAGCCGCCAAACGCGGTATCGATCGCTTCGTCATGCTGAGTTCCCGGGATTCACTAACGCCGGATTCATTTAGCGGCGCCAATCCGTCACCACTGGCTAATTATCTGATTGCCAAGCATTTCGCCGACCTCTGGCTGATTAAGAACACGTCGCTGGATTACACAATCCTGCAACCCACTGCTTTAGTTGAAAAACCAGGATCGGGCAAAGTTTCGCTGGGTGAATTTACCAACTCGGAAAACAGCATCGAAAACGTTGCAGCGGTGCTGGCTAAGATTACGGTATCCAACAACACAATCGGCAAAATCATTGAAATGAGTGATGGCGAAAGCCCAATTGATGATGCCGTCGCTGAAGTTAAATAGTTAATCAAGCAGTTATCCAAATTACGTCGGATAACTGCTTTTTGTTATATTTGTCAGGAGTTCTAACATCTGCCGGTTAGCGGTAAAAATATTTTTTAATTGATGACTCAAAGATCAATGATTTAATTTTAAAGCTTTTGGCATCGTTTCCATTTTTTCAACTCTTAAAATATGCTAAGAACGTTTCTAACAAAGTCTGGACGAACCCCAATGATGATGTTAGAATTTATGACATTAAAGAAAAAGGGAAGCGATGCTATTGAATGCTGCAAACACATCTTTTATTATTTTATCCAGTATCCTCGTCCTATTCATGACACCGGGGCTGGCCTTCTTCTACGGGGGCTTGGTGTCAAAGCGCAACGTTGTCAATACCATGTTATCGGTATTCGTCATGACCGGCGTCGCCATTGTCCTCTGGGTCATGGTTGGCTACAGTCTCTCCTTTGAGGGCGACATTCACGGAATTGTCGGGACTCTCGACAACTTCTTCATGAACGGTGTCAAATTAGGGGCGTTAACCGCCACCAAGATTCCGACCGGGATCTATTCGATATTTGAAATGATGTTCGCCATTATTACCCCGGCCCTGTTCGTCGGCGCGGTTGTTGGCCGGATCAAGTTCAACTTTCTGTTGGTCTTCCTAATCCTCTGGTCAATCTTAATCTACTACCCAATGGTCCACTTGGTTTGGAGCGCCCACGGTCTCTTAGCTGGTCTGGGCACGCTGGACTTCGCCGGTGGAACGGTTGTCCATATTAACGCCGGGATTACGGCGTTTGTCCTGTCCGCCTTCTTAGGTAAGCGAATCAAGTTTGGCGACAAGCCGCACACCCACTACAACCTGCCATGGGTTCTGCTAGGGGCCACCATTCTTTGGATTGGCTGGTATGGGTTTAACGCCGGGTCCGCCCTGGCCGTTAACAACATTGCCGCTCAGGCAACCATCACCACAACCATGTCAACCGGGACCGCAATGGTTACCTGGATGATTTTGGACATGATTATCTCAGGTAAACCAACTTTGGTTGGGGTATGTACCGGGACATTGTGTGGGCTGGTTGGGATTACCCCTGCCTGTGGCTTTGTCACCATCGCCGGCTCGTTTTGGATCGGCATGTTCTCAACATTCGCCAGTTACTTCTTCGTTAACTACCTCAAAGATCGAATCGGGGTTGATGACGCTTTGGATGCCTTTGGCTGTCACGGTGTCAGTGGGATTGTCGGAAGTATTTTCACCGGCCTGTTCGCTACTAAAGCTGTTAACCCCATCGTCACCCACAACGGTCTCTTCTATGGCGGCGGCTTCCACCAGTTAGGGGTTCAGATCATCGCAACCCTTGCCACCATTATCTTCGTTTCAATTGCGGCATCCATTATTATCAAGCTCCTCGGCCTCGTAATGCCAATGCGGGTTGACCGTAAGGAAGAGGAACTTGGATTGGATAAAGGGGAACACGGTGAGGAAGCTGACTACACCGTTGATATGAGTAACGATGTTGCTGCTTACCAATCTGACTTGAATCTCTATTCCAAGGAGTTCCGGGGGCAGCTGGGAAGTTTGCAGTCGCCACATGATCCTGGAAATAGCCCTCATTAACACACATTCAATAGTATCGTCAAAGTAACCACACCAAAACCGCCTCTGAAGTTTGCTATACTGACTTCAGAGGCAGTTTTAATTTTAAAATGAGGTGATCAAGATGACCTATTCACGTTCAGAACACGTTGAAATGGTGAATATGTGCATGATTTATAACCCGACGACCAAGGAAGTTCTGGTCGAGGATAAAACCGATGTCGCTTGGAAATTTGGCCACACCTTTCCTGGCGGCCACATCGAGAAAAATGAGGGACTCTATGACGCGATGGTCCGCGAAGTGTATGAAGAAACTGGCCTCCACGTCAGTCAATTAGAATCTTGCGGAACCGTTGAATGGTTCAACCAGGACCCCCTGTATCGCCGATTAGGGTTTCTTTACCGGACGTCTACGTATTCCGGAACCCTCAAGCAGAGCGACGAAGGCAAGATTTACTGGATGCCGCTGGCTGATCTAAATGAACAGAATACCGCCGAAAGTTTCATGAAGTTTCTCAGGATCTTTACCGATCCCCACGCCGTTGATGCCACATCGCCAGTCATGAATGGATCACTGACCATAATCCCCAAGGAGGCGCCAAAGTAATTTTCACCTTATAATATAGGTACAGGCACCACTTCGATGAAGGAGGCGATTCATGTGGAAAAGAATCTGATTATCTTTAATGCCCAGGCCGGTAAATCTGATAACAACGAAATTGCCAAGAAAGCCAAGGCCGTCCTTGAACGCCATGGCCAAACCGCCGTTCTTAAAGCAACCGATTCGGAGAGTGACGCCATTCATGCGGCTGCGACAGCAACCGATCAATACGACCGCCTCATCACAATCGGCGGAGACGGCTCCATCAACACCGCCTGTGCAGGATTTTTGCAGGCCGGTAAAGCCATCCCCCTTGGAATTATTCCTGGTGGGACGGTCAATAACTTTGCCAGGGCGCTTAAAATCCCCCTCAATGTTGATCAGGCCATTGATAACCTGGTTTCCGGCATGCCCAAACTCGTCGATTTAGCCACGGTGGGCGACCAACCCATGGTCAGCAGCCTCACTCTGGGAAAGCTGGCCGATATTTCCCGGGACGTCAAACAATCAGAAAAGCGCCGGTTTGGACCGATTATTTACCTGTTCAAGGGGGTCAAAGCACTGTTTAAGGATCGCTCCTATAAACTCCGAATAGCGGCAAACGGCAAGACACGGGTTCTAAAAGCACAAATCCTATTAATCACGACCACCAATTCGGTGGGCGGTAACGTTGCCTTTAACCCCGATGCCACCTACGATGATGACTTACTGCACGTTTTCATCCTGAAGCGGTTCACCCTGCCAAAAATTATCACGTATGGGACGTTCTTTTTAACGGGTAATTTGAAACGGGCCCGCGGCGTTATTTATCTAAAGTGTCGCGAAATTCGGATTGAAAATTTGTCGACACAAAAAGTCGAAACCCGCATTGACGGTGATCCGGCCATGAAACTGCCGATTACCGTGAAGGTGAAGCCAAACTTCTTAAAGATCATCCTGCCAAAATCATAGGGTTCTTTGCGTGCCATGCCTTTGAATCGGCACAAGAAATGAAAAAATCGGCTAACAGGTTAAACTGTCAGTCGATTTTTCGTTAAGGAGAATGAGAATATCACTTGTAAAGATTGGTATCGCAACACTGGTAAAGAGTCCTCGTGGTCACCCTTGAATATGAGAGCCCAGTGTTACCGACGAGCTGCTCTCAATGAAACAGTTGATAGAATTGGTTATCGAAATTTACTGGTCATCTGGTCCGAAAGCTACCAAGCCACCGGCCGGATTCTTCAGGTTAGGTTTGTCGGCCTTCACAATTAACTGTTCGTTAACAAAAGCAAACTCACCAATGTGACTCATTTCACGTCCGTAACCGGATAACTTAACCCCACCGAATGGTAACTCTGGCAAGGTTGACATGAAGTTGTTGACAAAGACCATCCCGGTTTCAATCTGGGAAGCCACTTCGGCACCGTGGTCAGCGTCGCCGGCAAAGACAATGCCGCCAAGGCCGTAAGGGTTGTCATTGGCAACTTCGATTGCTTCTTCTTCACTGTGAACCTTGTAAACGCAGGCGATTGGGCCAAATAATTCAGTCTTGTAGGCTGGATTGTCTTTGGAAATGTCAGTCAGGATCGTTGGTTTGAAGAATTGTCCCGGCAGATCGATTGGTTCGTTACCGTAGACAACCTTTGCCCCATGCGCAATGGCATCATCCAGTTGACCCTGTAATTTTTCCTTAGCCTTCTTAGTATTCATTGGGGCTAAAGTCGTGTTCGGATCAAGCGGATCGCCTGGTTTCAACTGACTGAATTTATCTTTCAAAACGTCAACGAATTGATCGTAAACGTTATCCATCACAATGAAGCGCTTCGATGACGTACATACTTGACCAGTGTTGTAAATCCGTGCCCGCCATGCAATGTCGGCCACGTCATCCATGTTGGCATCTCCCAATACAACGAATGGGTCCATGCCGCCAAGTTCCATGGTGTTCTTCTTGAGTGCCTTACCGGCAGCCCCGGCAACGGAAGTCCCGCCACGTTCGGAACCGGTCAGAGCGACACCTTGAACCCGTGGATCATCGATTGCTTCGGTTACCTGATCATATGACAGGAATAAGTTGGTCAATGATCCCTTAGGAGCGCCGGCTTCAGCGACCACGTCAGCAAACATCTGAGCAGAAGTTGGGGTGTTGGCAGCGTGTTTGAGAATCATCGGGTTCCCAACAATAAAGTTAGGGGCAAATACCCGCATGATTTGGTAGTATGGGAAGTTCCAAGGTTCAACCATCATGATGACCCCGGTTGCGTGGTGCTGAATTTCAGCTTCGCCAGTGGCAATCGTGTCAATCTTTTCCGGTTTCAGAATTTCTTCACCATGATCGGCAAACCAGTCGGCAATAATCGCAACTAATTCGACTTCACCACGGGATTCGCCAATTAACTTCCCCATATCAATGGTACAGGCACGGGCTAATTCATCTTCGTGTTCCCGTAATTTGGCAGCAACGTTATGCAGGATCTTGGCCCGATCCGCAATTGGTTGTTTCTTCATCGTCTCATATAAATCATGCCCAGTTGCCAGAGCATCTTGTAATTGATCATCAGTTGCGAACGGATATTCCTTAACAACCTCGTTGTTGTAAGGGTTAACAGTTCTGTATGCCATGTTATAGCCTCCTAAAAATGACTTTCAATTAAACGACGTCTTATCATCCGAGGTGTCCCAATCGATGGACCACCTATGTAATTTATGAAGACATCTTTAAGCATCTACTGAAAGAATAGCACATTCTGAAAATGGTTACAATTCATTGCCTTGTGATTTTCAAAACCACATTCACTATACCGTTACTGACATAATCTATTGATGAAAATAACTTTCATTCACAATAAAAAAGTGCATAAAAAAAGGATGTAAACCGTATACATCCAAATTAAATTCATTATTTATAAGTAATGTTTTTTGAAAAAATTAACGTTGGGTGGCATATGCACTGCGCTGCGCGGTGGTGTCCTTGATCATAAATGCCAATCCCAAAGCGGCAATTTCCATGACCAAGAAGGTCGCAAACACCGCGTTGAAATTCCCGTTTCCGAGAATCACGGTTGCCAGCACAATCGCCGTGGATCCCATGATTTGGCGGAAGGTCGCAATAATGGATGACCCGTGGGGAATCAAATCATTGGTCAATGAATTAGCACCAAGTGTGGTTGCCGGCATCATCGCAAACGCGTTGCCGGCTTCGACAATCATCGTGCAGATAATTCCAACCCAAATATTTCGTAACCCAGATAGCAACAGTAAAGCGCCCCAGCCAATGATGAATAAGCCAAAGCCAATTGCGATAACCGGTTTAAAACCAATTCGGTCGGCTAAACGGCCGCTTCGCCGGTTCAACCATGATAGAAAGGCAGCGGCTGGTACCAGCGCCATCCCGGACCAAAACGGGCTCAGTCCCAAGACCTGCTGGTAGTATAACGGCATCACGATGGTAATCGTAATCAGGGACATATATGAGAGTGATGTTAACGCAACCCCCAAATCAAAGTTCCCGATTTTCAAAATATCCAATCGCAGAAGCGGCGTCGGCATCTTCAGCTGACGACGAACAAATAAGTAGAGCAGGATGACGGACACAATCAAGATTCCCCAATTAACGTAACTGGTAACCGTCATGTGAGAAATTTCATTAATAAAGTAAAGTAATCCAATGATTCCCAAGGACATAAAGACGGAAATAAAATCGAAATGCGTCGTCTTTAATTTCAACGGACTGACAACCGTCTTTAAAGCAAGCAAAAATACTGCCGAGAGAACAACCAGGAAGAACCCAAAAATCGCCTGCCAGCTCATCACTTGAAGAATGACCCCGGAAACAATTGGTCCAACGGCGAGCGCCGACCCCATTACCAAGCCAACGGTCCCCATAACCGTTCCCCGTTTATCCTGAGGCGTAATTTCCAGAATAATGGACTGGTAAGAGGGAAACAAAACCCCGACACTAAAGCCTTCCATCAGCCGGCCAACCATCATAATCAGAAAGTTGGGCGCAAAAATCACGATTAACGTGCCGACGACAAAGTTAATCAGCAGCGTTAAGTACAGCGGCTTGAATTTAAAGTTATCCATCAGCCACGGTGACAGTGGCATGACCACTGACATAATGAGCATAAACCCGGTGGTCAGCCAAGCGATCGTGCTCGCCGGCAAATTAAAGTAGCGCATAAAAGTTGGGTACGCCGTCGATAAGGACGACTGGCTAATCGACATGGTAAATGTCCCTAACAGCAGTGTTCCCACAAACCACTTACGACTCTTTTCAGTTAACACCATTTTGATCTTCCCCCAAAAAATGCAAAAGAAGCGAGTACGGTGTGATCGTACCTGCTCCTTTCGCTGAATTGTGATTTAATTATCTATTTCAATTATCGCACAACCATCACTGAAATTGGTGAATATTTTGCCATATAAGCAGCTTGGGAACCAAAGTACTTGCGAACCCCAGTTTTTGACAACGAACCAACAATTAACAAATCAGCCTTAACTGCTGGAATAATCGTCTTAACGATCACTTCACCAGGATCGCCTTCGTCAATGACAGTATCAACCTTTTTAACCCCGGCACGCAGCGCTAGATCACGATACTGATTGAGATGTTGCGCCAGTTCAGCGCGTTCGCCATGCACGTAGTCTTTGCTGAGTGCTTGGTAAACATTCATATCATCGTGCTCCAATACGGAGGTAATGATAAGGTCTGCGTCTGACATCCGGGCTTCGGAAATTGCGTACCGAAAGGCCAGCTGTGCATCAGGTGAGTCATCAACACCAACTAAAATTCGTTTAAATTTTGTGTGTGGCATATCATTATTATCCATTAAATTGTGTCCCTCCCTCTGATTAAATAATAACGCTAATCATTCGCACTTTCATCATAATGTTCAGCCGTTGTTTCAAATCGTTGCGGCATTTTATTGCGACTTTGATAAAGGTCGTAAACGGTCCAAATGAGCAGGAGCACAATGGCGACAATAATGACGTACGCGATGGTATGGGCTAACGTTAATTGACTTGCCGAAGGGTTATCGCCAAAGAAGCTGGCGATATTATCGGGCAAGCCCTTCATATTCAGAAATGTGAGGGCTAAAACGGAGAACCACCCCAGAACCTTAACCCACAGCGTGTTCTTAAAGCGCTCACCCATTTCCTTTGAATTATCCGTCATCATGAGTAACGGCAACATTGAGAATGGCAGGGCGAACGCCAGAAATACCTGGGAATTATTCATCAACGTGTTCAACGCCTCATGCTGCCGAATCGGCGATTGGCCGCTGGTCATTGCCACGCAAATTAAAACCGGAATGACTGAAATTAATCGGGTAACTAATCGCCGTAGCCACAGCGGCATCTTCATATGAATGAAGCCTTCCATGATAACCTGTCCGGTTAACGTTCCGGTAATGGTTGAATTTTGACCTGAAGCCAGCAACGCAACGGCGAACAGAATTGACAGAATCCCGGACTTGGCAACCGCGATCAAAATCCCGTTGCTGAGCATTGATGTATTCGATAAGGCATCAAACAGCCCAAAGAACGATGGGTCTTTAACGGCCCCGGTTTTGAATACGGCAACTCCCATGATCAACAACAGTGAGTTGATCACGAACGCAAATGACAGCTGAATATTTGAATCCCAAGTTGAAAAGCGAACCGTTCGAGCAACATCTTCCTGGTCATTATGATCAACCTTTCGTGTTTGCGAAATTGCCGAGTGAAGATACAGGTTATGGGGCATTACGGTCGCCCCGATAATTCCCAAGGCACCCGTTAATGGTGTATCGCCATTAACATGATCGGTACCTGAGAATGTTTGGCCCGTTGGAATCAATCCCTTAAACATCGCCGCGAAGTTTGGTTCGGACAAAGCAACTTCGTAAACAAATACAAATAAAATGACAAGAATCAAACAAACAACAATTGCTTCAATTTTTCGAAACCCAACCTTCGTCAATAATAGCAAAAGCAGCACATCGAATACCGTGATGAATACGGCATACACAAGCGGAATGTGGAACAAGAGATAAAGGGCAATTGCAGCCCCAATAACTTCGGCAATATCCGTCGCCATAATCGCAAACTCAGTCAAAATCCATAAAACGATTCCGAGGGTTTTGCTGGTTCGCGCCCGAATTGCTTGGGCCAAATCCATCTGAGACACAATCCCCAGTTTAGCCGCCATGTACTGAAGCAACATCGCAATTAAACTCGATATCAAGATAACAGACATTAACAGGTACTCAAAGTTTTGACCACCGGTAATTGACGTTGACCAGTTTCCGGGATCCATGTACCCCACGGCAACTAACGCACCCGGTCCAGAATACATAAATAATGTTTTCCAAAACCCGCGCCCCTTTGGAACGGAAATGGTTCCGTTAATTTCTTCCAAGGAAGGGCCGTTAGCATAATGAATCAAATGTTGCTTCTTTGGCGCCTTATTCTTTACCATTGTTCATAAGTACCTCCTTTTAATTTCAAATCTAATGTTACCATGATTTAAATGTAAGTAAACCATATTTTAGGAATACCTAACTTAATAATTGTAAGCGTTAAAAATGAAATTCGCATTGATTTAGGAATGGAAGCGCTTGTTGTTAAGGGCTAAATAATTTAAATCATTCTTGGAAATTGGCAAAATCACTTGGCGATCTCACAATCAGTTCCCGCTCATTTCCTGAGAAAAAGCCAAAGAAATAACGTGCCAGCTAGTCCTTTCAAAATTCAGACTGGTAAGCACGCTACTTTCTGGGTTAAATTGGTATTCAATTGTGAGTAATTAATCGCTATTACAGCTTTAAGACTCCCCATGTCATGATCATCGAAATCATAATGACTGGCAGCGAAGGCCCTCTTTTCATAACCACGAATCACTGCTGCTAATGCATGTTAATTTCAAAACGACTTCTATACTTTTTCGATCTTTCCAGTGGCAATTGGTAAAGTGGTATGCGGATCATAGTGCATCACACTGCCCTGCACCGTGTCAGGTAACTCCACGGAATCTGGGATGCCGTGAATATAAATCACCCGTTTATCCAATCGGAGATCATCATCGTTAAAGGTTTCTTTGAATTTCTTCTGAATATCAGCTAACGGCACTTTCTTTACGTAATGGAAATGACCGTTCGCATCCGAAGTCGGGTAGGTATCAGTTGGAATGTTCATGTCTTCGGGCTTGTCGTTAAACGGCACCATCGTGGTTCCCGAAACTGGTTCGGTTTCTGGTAAATCAACGTAACCATCATGGTTGGTGTCCTGAGCAGCGGTTGCCGGTTGGGCATCCTGACCATCCGGGAAGCCATGGAAATGCATCCAATGCTGAGTGTTTGGTGATGTATGATCCATCGTAATTTCAACGGTTAAAGTATCGCCATCAATCGTAAAGTCAGCTTCCCCCGTTGGCTGATAGCCCAATTTGTCGCCATTCAATGCGGTAATCTTTGCTTGATATTTCGTTGCCATTTCAAAAATCCCCTTTATTCGAAAATTGTGTAACCGGTATCAATTGATTACAACTTAAATATACCATGATCCTTTTGACTGGGCACAATTTAGTTTTTTAATCGGTATTCATTAATCCGGGCAATCAGCTTTTGATTGCCGTTGAATTTCGCGAACACGTATGCTTCGTCGACCGCATCCTGAATTTGCTGGCTGTCGGCCCCCTGCCGGGAATAATTCTGGGCAAGGCGAAACTTCGCCCGGGCAACGTAGAAGGTGACGTGCTGGGCGGCACTGAGGTCAACGAGTGATTCCAGCAGCATGGTTCCGGTGGCTGTCTCCCCCCGCTTAGAATAGTAGTCGCCCGTATAAAACAGCATCGTCAGTGACTTCCAAGTGGTCTCAACATCATTAGTCGTAATTGTCTTCAGCCGGGCGGGCATCTTGGCAAAGTAGAATTCGGCACGATCAAACTTCTCCTGCTGCTCAAATGAAAGTCCCAAGCCAACGTAGGCCAACTGGGAATAGATTGTTTGGTGGGTTTCGTCGTAGCCGTCCAAAATCTGGTCGAAACAGAAGGCGGCATCACTTGGCTGATTGTTTAACGCTAATAAATATCCCTTGATAAACAGATATTCCATTTTTGTATCGTCATTGCCCATTTCTTCGAGGGACAGACCATCGAGGATGCCCAGGGCTTCATCATATTCCATGGTAATCAGGTCAAATTCTGCCCTGGCTAACTTCTCAAACATCTTTGAATCGTGATCAACCGGGCCGGGAAAGATATCACTTAATGACAGGTTTAATCGTTGGCATAGCTGGGTGAGAATCTTAGTAGAAATCATCTTCCCGCCATTTTCAAATTTGCTAATGGTTGCCTGGGTACAGATGCCCCTGGCCAACTCACTCTGAGAGTAGCCCAATTCTTTTCGTCTGGCGATAAATTTCTCAATATTCACCCCAAAAGCCCCATTTCCGTATTAATCACGTATCTACTAGCTACCCTTATTTTACTTGACCCACCGCAGAATATCAAAATTATTGATAACTGGCAATTCACAATCATGATGATCTTCATATAATTATATGATGGCTTAATCATCACCCAAAACACTCATTTTCAACGTTTTTTAATTATCTTCTCACCGTTATTTCATTTTTATTTCGAAAAATCCTTGACACCTGCACCGGGATTGTGTATATTTATGGCAATAAAAAATTCGGAGGTGTCACTATGACTCAATCAATGTTTAATGCGATTAATTGTTGCTGTCGAACAACGCGTTTTTGGCGATGTTCGGCCTGTTAGCATTGACATTTTTTGAGGAATAATGACCTTAAAGAAGTTCAATGTCCACTTGGCTGGAGTTGAACTAAGGGCGCGAAAATTCTGATTTTTCAGAGTTTCGCGCCCTTTTTCTATTTTCTACCAACCAATGGCCGTTCAACGACTCATCAAGATCATCTTTCCTGAACCCAAGCTAACAGCCACAGCACTCATTCAGAAAGGATCTTACCATGCTTATTCAATCCGTTTCCCAACTCATTGGCCACACGCCAATGATCGACCTGCAAATTGACATTCCCCACCACAGTCACATTTACGCCAAGTTAGAAATGTTTAATCCCGGCGGCAGCATCAAAGACCGCCTGGGCCAATACATGATTCAGGATGCCATCGACCGCGGTAAGGTGACTGAAGGAGAGACCACCATTATTGAACCAACCGCCGGAAACACCGGCATTGGCGTCGCCCTCGCTGCTCAGGAACACCACTTGCCAACCATCCTCATTGTTCCTGAAAAGTTCAGTTTTGAAAAGCAGCAGCTGATGAAGGCTTTGGGGGCAACCCTCATCAATACCCCGAGCGACCAGGGAATCAAAGGCGCCATTAAAAAGGCCCGCGAGTTGGCAGCGAACACGCCAAACAGTTTTGTGCCAATGCAATTTGAAAATCCAGCCAATCCGGCGACTTATTACCACACCTTGGCGCCTGAGCTGGTAGCGGACGTTCCCGCCCAAATTGATGCGTTCGTTGCGGGCGCGGGCAGCGGCGGCACATTTGCCGGTGTCGCCCGATATCTGAAGGAACAGAATCCGGCAACCCGAACGGTGGTTGTTGAACCCGAGGGCTCCATTCTTAATGGCGGCCCAGCCCATCCGCACAAAACGGAAGGCATTGGCGTCGAATTTGTCCCGCCCTTCTTCAAGGACGTCCAAATTGACGAAACCCTCACCATTGCCGACAGTGACGCGTTCAATCAAGTTAAACAAATGGCCAAAACGCAGGGACTCTTCATTGGCAGTTCCAGCGGGGCCGCGTTAGCAGCCAGTCTCAAAGTAGCCAACGATTTGCCGGAAGACAGTTCGATCGTGACGGTCTTTCCAGACAGCAGTGAGCGTTACATGAGTGAAAATATTTACAACTAATCAACTTAAATCTAACAACTAAAAAAGCGAGGTCAATTATTATGGAATTCGATACAAAATTAATTCACGGCGGCATCAGCGAAGACAAGCACACGGGCGCAACATCAGTGCCAATTTACATGGCATCCACCTTTCACCAACAAAAGATTGGCGAAAACGAATATGAATATTCTCGTTCAGGGAATCCAACCCGAGACGCGGTTGAAAAATTGATTGCCGACCTGGAAAACGGGACCGCTGGATTTGCGTTCGCTTCCGGCTCGGCAGCGATCGATACGGTGTTCTCACTATTCTCTGCCGGTGATCATTTCGTGATTGGTAATGATGTCTACGGTGGGACCTTCCGCTTGATTGACGCGGTTTTAAAACGCTTCGGCATGACGTTTACGGTCGTTGATACCCGCGATCTCCAAGCAGTTGAAGCTGCCATCACCCCCGCCACAAAAGCCATTTATCTGGAAACGCCAACCAATCCGCTGCTGCGGGTGACTGACATCGCCGCTGTGGCTAAAATTGCCAAGAACCATGGCATCCTGAGCATTATCGATAATACTTTCTCGTCGCCATACATTCAACGACCCTTGGATCTTGGGGTCGATATCGTTTTGCACAGTGCTTCTAAATATTTAGGCGGCCATAGTGATCTGGTTGCCGGCCTGGTGGTCACGAAAGATCAGGCCCTTGGTGAAAAAATTGGCTACCTGCAAAACGCCATCGGCGGCATCTTGGCCCCGCAGGAGAGCTGGTTATTGCAACGCGGGATGAAGACCCTCTCGCTTCGGATGCGGGCCCATTTAGCCAACGCGGAAGCCATTTTCAACTACTTGGAAAATCAGCCGCTGGTCAGTAAGATTTACTATCCTGGCGACCCTAATAATCCGGATTACGAGGTTGCAAAGAAGCAGATGCACGGATTTGGCGCAATGATCTCGTTTGAATTACAAGACGGTCTTGACCCCAAACAATTTGTCGAACAGCTCCAAGTCATCACCCTGGCTGAAAGTTTGGGCGCGCTTGAAAGCCTCATCGAAATTCCAGCCTTGATGACTCACGGTTCAATTCCCCGTGACATCCGGCTTAAGAACGGCATCAAGGACGAATTAATTCGCCTGTCAGTTGGTGTTGAAGATCAAAAGGACTTATTAGCCGACCTGGAACGCGGATTCGATCAACTAAAGGGGAGTCATCAAGATGTTTCAAACAGCAAGGTCCATTCTCAAGCGTGATCCGGCGGCTCATAGTCTGCTTCAAGTGATTCTAACGTATCCCGGCGTCCGGGCACTGTTTTGGTATCGGATTGCCCACCAACTCGTCCGCTGGCATCAATACGTTCTCGCGACTTTACTAAGCCAGCACGCCGCTAAAATCACCGGAATTACCATCGCGCCCGAAGCAACCATTGGTAAGCGCGTCTTCATTGATCATGGAGTGGGTACGGTTATTGGCGCAACAGCCATCATTGAGGACGACGTCACCATTCTTCATGGCGTAACCCTTGGGACGCGGCGCATGACGGATCAGGGCCGGCGTCATCCTTACGTCAGGCAGGGAGCTTTCATTGGCGCCAATGCCCAGATACTCGGACCAATCGAAATTGGGCAATACAGCAAAGTTGGCGCTGGTGCCGTTGTGCTGACAAACGTTCCCAGTCATTTGACGGTCGTTGGCAATCCGGCAACGATCGTTCCCCATCCAACTTCAAAGGTCGTGTCCGTTTCCTTCAATTACCAAGCGACAAAATCACGATAAAGACGACAGAGTGCGACAAGAGGCGCTTATACTCTGAAAATTGCTTTTAGTCGCACGTTTTGTCAATATAAGATTCGGATAGATAAGAAAGGGCTGAGACAAGATATTCTTTTGTCTCAGCCACTTTTTGTCACAATCAGCCCTCATCTGCAGGAACCTCATGTTAATCGAAAAATCCAAAGTAATCACGGGCATTACTGTAACTAATTCGCTTCACAATTGTGCCAAGATACTCAAGATCATCAGGTGCCTGGCCATCATTTACCCATTGGGCGATCACGTCACATAATACCCGCCGGAAATATTCGTGCCGCGGATACGAGAGAAATGACCGGCTATCCGTCAACATTCCAAGAAAGTTCGGAAACATCCCCACGTTGGCATACAGCTTCATCTGACTCTCCATGCCATCCCGATTGTCGTTAAACCACCAGCCAGCGCCAAGATGCATCTTTTGAACCCGACCTTCTTGGAAATTACCCAGAAGCGTTGCAATAGCCATCCAATCATTTGGATTCAACGAATAAAAAATTGTCTTTGGCAAAATTTCGTGCGCCTGGGCATTGTAGAAGAGGCGGCGAATCTGTTCAGTTAAATCAGCCTGCGTCCCAACTGAATCAAATCCCGTGTTGGGGCCGATTTTATCAAACATTGGTTTATTTTGAGAACGGGCAACATTGACGTGATACTGCAATACCCAATCGTGCGTTTTCGCAAGCTTCATCATCGTTTCAACCAATGCGGTTGTAAATTGATTAATCTCTTGAGCCGTTAAGCCGTCATTCGCAATTCCCTTTTGAAAATATCTTCCAACTCATCGTTGGTTGCATCCGCATAGAAATATGAATTTAAACCAAGATCGGCAATCCGACCGCCGTGGTCTGAAAAGAACTGCACGCGCTGTGCCATTGCGTCTTGGAGGTCCTTGAAACTGTTAATTGAAATCCCTGCTGCGGATCCCAAGCGTTTCAGATACTCCCCATAGTTTTCGGCAGTAATATTGAACGCATCATCAGGACGCATCCCTGGCAATACCTTGAACGCTAAGTTCTCTTTGGCAAGCAGCTGATGGTACTTCAGATCAGACTCTGGCGCGTCAGTAGTAACAACCACCTGAACGTTGGATCGCGAGATAAGGGCTCGGGGAGTAAATGCCGGCGTTGCAAGTTGCCGGTTGGCTTCATCCCAGATTTCCTTAGCTGTCGAAGCATCCAAACGCTTATTGATTCCGAAGAAGCGCCGCAATTCCAGATGTGACCATTCATATAATGGCGATCCCAACGAGTTATCAATTGTTTCAGCCCAAGCAACAAACTTATCGTAATCGTCAGCGTCACCGGTAATCAAGTCCTCGGGAACCCCGTGATCACGTTCGAGCCGCCATTTATAATGATCGCCATACAAGCCTTCATTAATCCAAATCTGGGAAATGTTGGCATAATTTTTATTTTCATAAATCTCTTTTGGCTCAAGATGGCAGTGATAATCAATAATTGGCTGATCTTCAGCATATTCATGAAATAATTTCCGGGCAACATCTGATTTCAACAGAAAGTCATCGTTTATTAATCCCATTACTTATCACCCTCGATTTCTTTGCCAAGTTCATCTAACAGTTCAACCCACGATTTCTTGCCCTGATATTTAACGTCCATGCTGCTAACAAAGTGCGTCAAAATATCCTGGGTGGGTTGGGCAAACTGATTCTTAACGGCTTTCAAAGCTTCATTAATTCGTAAGTCCTCCCACTGCATATAGGTCTGACTAGCCCAACTTTTCCCATCAAAAACCAGGGCAAAGGATTCTGGCGTCATCAAATGGCTGACGTCAACGGAATCTGATAAAGCAATCGTTGACAGGTCAACTTGGGTGAGATCCTGGTCTGCTAGTGATAAGTTCAATAATTTTTGCTCCGGTTGGTTATAAATAATAATTGATTCAGACATGGTAGAAACATTCCTTTCTCGTGAAATCACTTATTGTGACTGGTTTGTGACTCTTCGTAGGTTTCGCTCGGCCAGAGCTTATCGTACGGATGGCCGGTCAGCTCTTCAGCAACCTTCTTTGCTTCGGGCGTGACATCTTTCTTGGCACCCCCATTTTCCAATCGGCTAATCTCCAGCTGCAGTACCTTATGCGTCTGCCGGTTCAATTGGAAGGTCCATGACACAAGCAGGGCGATCAAAATAAGCACAATCGGCGCAACGACAAACAACCAAGCAACCCGATCAGTAACCCCAGCCGTCTGGGTAGTCGCTGTCGAAACGTATCCCAACTCCTCCAAGAGAATCCCAGCAAGCCAAGTTGCCAAAGCCCCCGTGGATTTACGGAAGAAGGTCATCACTGCCGCATACGTCCCCGCTTTATCATCCCGGGTCATGATATGGTCAACATCGGGAATAAATGGGAAAACGTTCCATGGCGTGAATTCCAAGATTCCTCGAGATAATTGATAGACAATCGTGATGATGATTAAGATTGTTAATGGGTTGTGAATGTGTAAGAAATAGGTTAATCCATAGCCGATTAATGCCACGATGATGCCAATGTAGGAAATGCTATATAAGAAACGCGGTCCGTGGGTGATCATCAGTTTTGCGGCAAGCAGCGTGGATAAAATGCCGAATACGGCAAATGCGTTCAGTACCCAGGGAATGTTTGAAGCCATTCCCATACAAACAACGATGAACGTCGGCAGAAGGGTGGCATAGAAGTCCTTGCCGGTGAAGGAGAAAATGTAGATTGTTAAATGCTTCCGGAAGGCTGAGTTACGGAAAGTTTGGCCGTAATCATGGAGCGTTTCCTTAATGTACTGACCAACAGTGAGCTTGGGTCTGGCATCTAATTCTGCGATGAATTCCTTTGTCAAAGGACGTTCCCAAGTCATTCGATAAGATGTATAGATTGCAACAACAAACAGAATTGTCCATAAAATGCCGGCAAACAGGTAGGCATTCTTTTTGGCCTCGGCACTCGGCAGAGATTGAAGAATTGCTAAAATAAAGAATACCAATGACGTCCCGGTTGCGGAAATAAACATTCTGGAACCGGATAGAATCGTTCGCTTCGTGTAATCAGTGGTCATTTCAGTTGGCAATGTTTCCCACGGAATGAGGATCATCCCAACAAATAATTCAGTGAGCGTATAAACCACAAGGTAATAAACAAAATCATGGCCGGGACCAAAGATAGCGGTTGCCGGTACCCAAAACGCCAAGAATGAAATTGCAAACCCAATTAATCCAACAAACATCCAAAAGTGGCGGCGCCCATATTTCTTACCTAATTTCGTTTTATAAAAACCATCGGTAATGGTTCCGAAAAGCAATGAAAAAATAGCATCAAAAATCCGGGCAACCCCAGTGATCGCCCCAGCCATAGCGGGATTAAGTCCAACCGACAAAGTCAGGTAGGCAAAGATAACCCCTGAAACAATATTGTTCCACCCGCCACCCATCAAGTCGGTTAATCCATAGGCGACTCCTCGTTTCACATCAATCTTCTTTGGGGTATAAACCCAGCGATTATTATTCATATCGTCCATCCTTTCATGAAAACGGTAACAATATTCTGGTTGATGCCAACTAGAATATTAGTATATCTTAGATATTAATATTGTAACCGTTTCCAAGAAAAAGTCAATGTATTTGCTGAATTGTTCACAATTTAAGGGTTACGGCTCATAAAATGGGCGGGCTATTTCAGTCAATTATCCCGTTATAGCGGAGATTGATCACCACCTGAAAATTTCGATAAATAGTGAGCACAGCAACCATTTAAGCCGGACCGGTCCACGCAGCTCCATTAATAAGAAGGATGATTTTTCAGATAAAAAAGCTGCTGCATTTTTCAAAAATGAAAAATACGGCAGCCATTAACCAGGTTTATTAAGTTGTTAATCAGGTTAAATTGTTTCTAGGGAACCTTTACCAATCAAATCTGCCACGTACTCACCAAATCCAGTCGTACTCAACACCGTTGCATCCGGAGTCTTGGCAAAGTCAACCGTTACATGATGTGATTCGATCGCCGTGGTAATGCCCGTTCGAATGAGCTTGGCAACTTCCGGCCACCCGAGATAATCAAACATCATCGCCCCAGATAGGATGATTGACGTTGGATTCAGTTTGTTTTGGCCGGCAAACTGAGGCGCGGTGCCATGAGTTGCTTCAAAAATGGCATGCCCGGTTTCATAGTTAATATTGCCGCCAGGGGCAATCCCAATACCGCCAACTTGTGCGGCCAGCGCATCAGAAATATAGTCACCATTCAAATTCATCGTGGCAACGACCTGAAAATGTTCTGGATACAAGAGTGCCTGTTGGAAAAAGTTATCGGTAATCACATCGTTAACAATCAATTTGCCGGCGTCTTTGGCGGCCTTATAAGCAGCATCCGCTTCGGCAGTGCCCTTCTGATCCTTAATTTGATTGTATTGATGCCAAGTGAATACTTGGTCACCGTAACTTTCGGCCAGTTCGTAACCCCAAGTTTTAAAGCTGCCCTCGGTCTTTTTCATGATATTGCCCTTATGAACCAAGGTCAAAACGTGTTTATGATTGGCAAACGCATAGTCCAGCGCTGCTTTCACGAGGCGAGTTGAGCCCTGCTTGGAAATTGGCTTGATACCAAAGGCGGCCGTGTCAGGGAAGCGGACCTTATCAAGCTTACCCTGTTTCTTTAATAGTTGCTTCCATTCTTCGGCTTCGGCGGTGTTGACGTCCGCCTCAATGCCGGCATAAATATCCTCGGTATTTTCCCGAAAAACGTCAATGTTGACGTTCTCAGGATGAACAACCGGCGAAGGCGTCCCTGGATAGTAGGTCACCGGCCGAAAGCAGGCGTACAGATCCAGCTTCTGTCTGAGGGTGACGTTAATGGAGCGGTGGCCAACGCCGATCGGGGTGGTTAACGGCCCCTTAATGCCAACCAGATAATCCTTCAAAGACTGAAGCGTTTCGTCCGGCAGCCATTGGCCGGTCTTTTGGTAAGCAGCCTCACCAGCCAGAAGCGGCAGCCAATTAATTTGCCGCCGACCATCGTACGCCTTTGAAACGGCGGCATCAAAAACAATCTTGGCCGCTTTCCAAATTTCCGGGCCAATGCCATCTCCTTGAATAAACGGAATGGTCGGATTATCCGGTACCTTTAAGTGGCCATTTGCCATGGTAATTTTTTGTTCAGTCAATCGCGTTTTCCTCCTTACCAGTTGGGTAATGCCGATTTGTTTGCCCAACATACTCAGATGATGGGCGAATCAGACATCCCCTTGCCTGTTGTTCAATAATGTGGGCGAGCCAGCCAGCCGTTCGACAAGCCGCAAACATCGGCGTGAACGTCTCGGCGTCCAGGTTAAAGCAATGATAAATCAGTGCGGTGTAGTAATCAACGTTAGGATGCAGGTGGGTCTTTTCAGCCATCACCTGAGAAATCTGTTCCTGCAGATCAAAGTAGGCCATGTTATTAGTATCCCGGGCTAACGTCTTGGCAATTTCTCGCAGAATGACGGCTCTGGGATCCCCATTTTTATAAACCCGGTGACCGAATCCCATGATCTTATCACCGGCGGCCAATCGTTGGTTCACAAATTCAACCGGATCCTGATGGTTGTGATGAATCGTCTCCAACATATGAAAGACCTGCTCATTTGCACCACCATGCAGAGGACCCTTCAGCGCGCACACTGCCGCTGTCAAACACGAATAGTAGTCTGATTGGGTGGACGCCACCACCCGGGCGGTAAAGGTTGATGCATTGAATTCATGATCAGCATGTAAAATCATGACCGTGTTCAACATTTTCACCTCACTAGCAGTGGGCCGCTTGCCGGAGAACAGGTAAATAAAATTCTCGACAACGCCCCATTGCCGGTGGGCATGCTTAATCGGTTGGTCATTGCGAATTCGAATAATCGCCGCAATTGCCGCCAGCATCTTTCCTAAAATCCGCGGCGGCTCATCACGTTTCACATCGTTGGTCGTTCCCAGAAGTGACACGGTTGTTCTTAGGATACTCATGGGATGCTGAGGTTCTCTGGCAATTCTTGCCATCAATTGAACCGTTTCGTAGGGTAACGCCATTTGAGAAACAAGTTCGAAACGAAAGGCAGCCAATTCACCACGGCTGGGCAGCTGGCCATGCCAGAGAAGATAAACGATTTCCTCAAACGGCGCATCCTTCAACTCATTAATGGGGTAACCGGCGTATGACAGAATCGCGTTATGCGTTGAACTGATTCTGGTTTGATCCGCAATTACACCTGCCAGTCCTTTTGATAGGACCATAGGGCACCTCCGCGTTCATTTAATTTTTTTTATTGAGTGACTTTATTTGTCACGATCATCGGCATAATGCCACCGTCTTTGTAGTATGTCCAATCAGCTGGGGTATCAAAGCGGACCGTCGCGTCAAACGTCGTTGTGTGGCCATCCTTTTCAGCAGCCACGTGAGCGGTTTGCCCATCAACGTTAATTTTGAAAGTTTCCGTCCCGTCCAGCCCCAAGGAATCTGCGTTCTCGCCGGGTAAAAATTGCAACGGCAACACGCCCATCATTGCAAGGTTGGCCCGATGGATTCTTTCAAAGCTCTGGGCAATAATGGCTTTTACGCCAAGAAGCTTAACGCCCTTTGCCGCCCAGTCCCGGGACGAGCCCATTCCGTAATCTTTGCCGGCTAGAACCACTAAACCGGTTCCATCGGCTTGATATTTTTGAGCGGCATCGAAAATCGCCATCTCTTCACCAGTCGGCAGGTACTGCGTGTATCCACCGGTTTTATCGGGTGTCAACTGATTTCGCAAACGAATATTGGCAAGGGTGCCGCGAATCATCACTTCATGATTGCCGCGGCGGGAACCATACGAGTTGAAGTCCTTGGCAGCAATTCCCTTTTGCTTCAGATAGCGGCCAGCCGGCGTTTGTGAGCCAATGTATCCAGCTGGGGAGATATGGTCGGTCGTAATTGAGTCCCCCAGTTTGGCAAGGACCCGGAGGCCACTGAGTTGCTCTTCACCAGCAACCCCGTCAAAGAACGGCGGTGCCGCGATATACGTTGAGTTGGCATCCCAATCGTAGGTGGCCGATTTGGGAGCCGGCAGCTCATTCCAGGTCTGGTTTTGATTGAGAATTGAATCGTAATTTTTCTGGAATTCACCCGGTTTTAAATATTTGTCGTTAAGGTCGGCCACTTGCTGATCGCTCGGCCAGAGATCCTTCAAGTAAACTGGCTGGCCGTCTTTGGCGGTCCCAACCGGCTGACTGGTCAGGTCGATATCACAGGTTCCGGCTAACGCGTAGATAACAACTAGTGGCGGAGATGCCAAATAGGTATCCTTAATCAGTGGGTTTACCCGGCCTTCGAAATTCCGGTTACCACTTTCAACGGCGGCAAGCGGATAAGGATCGGCACTCACGCGGGACTGCAAGTCTTCTTTGAGCTGACCAGAGTTCCCGATACAGGTCGTACACCCATAGCCGACCAGGTTAAAGCCCAGTTGGTCCAAATAAGGCTGCAAACCCGATGCCTGAAGATACTGCGTGACCACCCGGGAACCGGGAGCCAGCGACGTTTTAACGTAGGATGGCACCTTTAGGCCCAATGCCACCGCTTTCTTCGCAATTAATCCCGCAGCCAGCAGAACCTGAGGATTTGACGTGTTCGTACAGCTCGTAATGGCAGCAATTCCCAGTGAGCCAACCCGAATATTAAAATCGTGTTGGTCGACGGTCACCGGGTAATCCGGCAGATCACGCCGATCATCAAATTGCTTGGGCATGTCTTTTAAATAGACCGTGTCTTGTGGCCGATTGGGTCCGGCAACACTGCTTTGAACGCTGCCAAGATCCAAGCTGTCGGTTTCACTGTAGTGCCGGTCAGCGTTTGGCGTGTAGAAGAAGTGGTTGGCTTTCGCGTACGCGGTCACCAATTCAATGGTTTCAGCCGGGCGATTGGTTAATTTCAAATAAGAAATTGTCTGGTCGTCAATCGGGAAGAAACCACAGGTTGCCCCATATTCAGGCGCCATGTTGGCAATCGTTGCCCGGTAAGCTAACGGCAACGTTTCAACTCCATCGCCATAGAATTCGACGAACTTTCCAACCACCCCATGCTCCCGTAAAAGATGGGTTAAGGCTAAGGCCAAATCAGTGGCGGTAATGCCTTCACTCAATTGGCCGGTTAACTTGACGCCAACTACCTTGGGCATTGGCATGTAAGTCGCTTCACCCAGCATGCTGGATTCAGCTTCAATTCCGCCGACACCCCAACCGAGCACGCCCAAGCCATTGATCATCGTCGTGTGGGAGTCCGTCCCAACCAACGTATCAGGAAAGGCCTCGTACGAGCCGTCGTCAAGCTGCTTGGCGTGGATGACATCTGCTAAGTATTCCAGGTTCACCTGATGAATAATCCCGGTGTCAGGTGGAATTACCGTCAAATTTTCAAAACTGTTTTGCGCCCATTTTAAAAATGTGTACCGCTCGCGGTTACGCTTAAATTCCTGCTGGATATTATAGGAAAATGCTTCGTCGTTGCCGGAATGATCAACTTGGACTGAATGGTCGATCACCAAATGAACGGGCACTTCAGGGTTGATTTTATTCACATCGCCCCCCTGCTGGGCAACCGCATCCCGCATTGCGGCAAGGTCAACCAGCGCCGGAACCCCCGTCAGGTCTTGAAGAATCACCCGTTCAGGCTGGTGGGGAATATCCTGATCATGGGCATTATCCCAATCATTGAACGCCGTTAAGACTGACTTTCGTTCAGGATCTTTATCCGCATGTCTGAGTGCTTCCTCCAGCAAAACCCGAACACTATAGGGAACCGTCTCGACGTCTTGACCATGGTCTGCCAAATACGCCGCAATGTCATAAAACCGGTACTGTCTGTCAGACAGGCTTAATTGTTGCCGGTAAGATTTATCCATAAAATGATCCACCATCTTTCTAAAAATCGCCGTTTATCTAACGAGATATCACCCAATTACCGTGACGTATCAGGGTTAAATAAAGGGACCGTCAATGTTCAAAATTGCCACCATGATTGGCGGCGTGATTAATTCAATAATCCGAACATTCAAAGCATTTAACAATTAAATCGTATGCAACTCATTCTAATCTAATGGTAATTTCATGTAACCTTAATCTTGCCGTAAAATTGAAAGACTGTCAAGATGATTTCGCTAGTTATGAATAAATATTTCAAATAAAGCTATAAATATGTATAATAACAACTTTTACTTAGGAATGTTAGGAACGCCAAAAAGGCTGGGGTAAAATCATCGTTTACCACCAGCCAGGATGCTATTTCAATTGTTTGTCCCGAGAACGCCGGTCACCACATTCCGTTAGGCAGCTAATCAACCACTTCAACGCCTAATAATCCGATCAATAAACTCGCCTGCCACGAATTGATCTTTAAACCTTTGATCAACTCTGGATTGACCAGCAATGTCTCAAATTTGGCTTTTGATAAGTCAACGCCCTTTAAATTGGTATCTAAAAAATCAATTTGATCTAACTCACTTTGGTCAAAACTGATCTGTTTTTTAAACGTGACCGCCTGAAAGCTTGATTCGGTCAAATTAGAATTGGTAAATTTAACCGCCGTCATCTTTGTTTCACTAAGGTTGGCATAGCGGAGATTCGAATCAACGAACTGACAGTTAACAATCCGCGTCCCGACGGAAAAGTCGGCACCCATTAATTGGCCGCCAACAAATTGGCTGTTGGACAGGTAGCTTTCATGAAAGCTGGCATTCAAAAATGAACAGCCTTTGAAAACCACGAAATTCAAATCGCTGCGGTCAAAATTATCCTGAAGGAACTTACAATGGTCAAACGTCACATCGCTTACCCGAATGGGCGCGTTGGATACCGCAAACGTGCAGTTAAAATAAGTGTTGTCTGGTTCAATATCATCAAATTTTAGGGATTGATTTTTAATTTGGGTCAAGGCAGTCTCCTTACTCACTCGTTTTGGGTTATGCGCCAGTGACTCACACTAACGCCCCATTGAAAATAAGAGATGCCCAACTCCCCATGAGTTGGGCATCTCTTATCAGATATATTTCTGAAAACAATATTCATTAATGGCATTCCTTAACAGACTCACCGGGCTATATTTAAAGGAGTACATTTTTCCTAGCCTTAATTATAAGGGAGCCCGCATCAAAATGCAATTTGAAGTCGTTTATTGAGCGGTGTAACCACCATCAACGGTGAATTCTGAACCAGTGGCAAATTTCGATTCGTCGGATGCCAAGTAAACACAGATCCAGGCAATATCATCAGGTTCACCAATGTGGCCCATTGGGGTCTTGGTCCGAGCCGACATGGCTGCTTCGGCCCCTTCCAGATTATCAACCAATGGTGTCTTGATATACCCTGGGTGAACGGTGTTAACCCGAACACCATAGTCCTTTAAGGCACAATCAACGGCAGCTGACTTGGACATAATCCGCACAGCCCCTTTGGTTGCGTTGTAGGCCCCTAATGTCGGATCGCCCACAAAGCCTTCAATTGAGGACATGTTGATAATTGAAGCGCCCAAATTCTTGTTCTTCATCCGTTGAATTCCCAGACGAGTCCCAAAGAAGACGCCATCCAAGTTAACGGCAAGCACTTTACGCCACTCTTCAGTCGTCGTATTTTCAACACTCTTGCTAACGGCGATACCAGCATTATTGACAACCGTCGTTACCGGGCCAAATGCTTCTTCAGTTTTGTCCCAAGTATCAACCCAACCATCTTCATCAGATGCATCTTGACGCATAAACCGAATGACATCCGGGCCACCAATTGACTTGGCCGCTTTTTCACCGATGTCTGCGTGACGACCGGTAATGACAACCTTTGCCCCTTCATCAACAAATCGGTGGGCAACTGCCAGTCCAATTCCCAATGTGCCGCCGGTGACAATTGCAACCTTTCCCTTTAGACGATTACTCATAGTGTTAGCCTACTTTCCTTAAATTTATTTACATGTGAATTATATCACTTTATCAAGCCCAATGAAAGCGGTTATTTTTTTAAAGCGTTTGGTTGACATTTCGGCAAATGTATGCAATTATGATTGGAAATTTTCAAATCTTTAGCTTAATTCTCATTGCTACTTAACACTAAATTTCACAACTGAATGTGACTCAATCCGGTGGTTAGCGGGGCGGCCTTCATCTTGACAAGCTGCCCGCTTCCAGTTAACATGCTTGTTATCGAATGAAATAATTAGAAAGCAATGAGAAGATGAGTAGCAGTAGCGCAGTCCAGAGAGTTCGCGGTGATGAAAGCGAGCCTGCAACGCTGTGAAGATGGTCTTTGAGCAGGACGGAATCAAGTTTCGGCGAAGTTCCGCTGGCCGGCGTCCATTAACACGCCGGAATGAGGTTGAGACAAAGGGTCGCTTGTTCTTATCTATCTGAATCTTGGACTGACAAAACGGGCGACTAAAAGCAATTCCTTCCGGATGAGCGAATCATCTGGATGTTAACCGCTTTTTGTTTCACTCTCACTCCCTGAGTTGGCCGGCGTGAGTTGGTCAAAAATTAAGGTGGCACCGCGAATAATCGTCCTTGGAAGTTTGATTTCCAAGGATTTTTTATTGACTTAACTAGCCAAAGGAGCGATTTTTAATGACAGTTGCAGCTAAAATTAAGTACCCTAATCGATATGACATTGTTGGTAGTTTTCTCCGGCCCGAGAAGTTAAAGCAGGCCCGTGACGCGTATCACGCCCACCAGATTTCCCGTGACGCCCTTACTCAGGTTGAAAACAGCGAAATCAATCGGCTCGTGAAAAAAGAGGTCGAACTGGGCCTGACTGACGTGACCTCAGGTGAATTTCGGCGGAGCTGGTGGCATCTGGACTTCCTGGATGGTTTAAGCGGCGCCCATTTTTTCACCCCGGATCACGGATTCATCTTCAATGGCCAGGAAACCAGAAGGGGCGGTATCAAGATTACCAACAAGATCGCTTATAATCCCAACCACCCCTTCTTTGACGACTTTGCCTACCTTAATGGAATCGTACCGGAAGGCATCACCGCAAAGCAAACAATCCCAAGCCCATCCGTGCTTTTCCCTAACAAGGATGCCGAAATTTACGACGACTATTATAAAAACGATCTGAACGCCTTTTTGGAAGACGAAATCAAGGCTTATCAGCAAACCGTTCAGCACTTTTATGACATTGGCTGTCGTTACCTGCAAATTGATGACACCTCATGGGGAATGTGGGCATCCTTCTCCAAGGGCACCATTAATCCAGACTTAAAGCCGCTATGTGAAGCAGCTGTCAAAGCAATCAACGCGATCGCCGATAACAAGCCGGATGATCTGGTCCTTACCATGCATATTTGCCGGGGAAATTACGATTCCAACTGGGCTGGTGCCGGGGCCTATGATCCCGTGGCCGATTATTTGGCCCAGCTCCACATTGACGGCTACTTCTTAGAATATGACGATGAGCGCTCCGGCGGGTTCGAACCGCTTAAGAAGATCACGGAAAATGGCCGCGATCAACGGATTGTGTTAGGATTGGTCACCACCAAGAAACCGGAACTGGAATCTCAATCTGATTTAAAGCGGCGGATTAAGTTGGCAAGTCAGTTTGCGCCGTTAGAAGACCTCTGCTTGTCGCCTCAGTGTGGCTTTGCTTCCACCGAAGAGGGCAATCACTTAACGGAAAATGAGCAGTGGCAAAAAATAAAATTAGTGGTCGATACCGCTAAGCAGGTTTGGCCTCACTAGGCCGTAGACAGTCCTCACTCAACTTATTTGTTGAGTTATTGTTGACAAACATTAAAGACCCGTCTATTATTATCATTAAATTTTAATGCTAATCCGAAACGAAATAAAACTCTGAAGAGAAGAGTAGCTGATTTGATATAAGGTTCAAAGAGAATCCGGTTGGTGAGAAAGGATCCCTTAACGGTCAGTGAATATGAACTCTGAATAGTGTTGTCAAGTTAACGCTTGACTGCCGGCTGTGACCGTTACATCACGGGGTTTCAAAAGTAAGTGATCACTTATTTTTGGTACCTTCAGAGGTGTTGCTTGCGAGAGTAACACGAATTCAGGGTGGTACAGCGAGACATTCGCCCCTCCGTCAGATTATTCTGATGTGTGGGCGAATGTCTTTTTACTTGCCGTACCTCCGAAATATCTTTATTATTTACTCGTGGCTGTTAAGATAGTAACTGTAAATATAATTTTAAGGAGATTTGATAATTTATGGCAAAAGTTGAAAGTTTTACGTTAGATCATACAAAGGTAAAGGCACCTTACGTTCGTCTCATCACTGAAGAAACTGGTAAAAAAGGCGACGTCATTTCTAATTATGACTTACGACTTGTTCAACCGAACACCAATGCCATTCCGACCGCCGGTTTGCATACGATTGAACATCTCTTGGCTGGATTGCTGAGAGACCGAATGGACGGCGTTATTGACTGCTCACCATTCGGATGCCGAACTGGCTTTCATCTGATCACTTGGGGCGAACACAGCACGACTGAAGTTGCCAAAGCCTTGAAGAGTTCTCTTGAAGCCATCGCCAATGACATCGAATGGAAGGATGTTCAGGGTACTGACAAGTATAGTTGCGGTAACTACCGTGACCACTCATTGTTCTCCGCAAAGGAATGGAGCAAAGAGATCTTGTCACAGGGAATCTCCGACAAGCCATTCGAACGCCACGTTATCTAGTTTCTGAAGGCTCACATTACGAAATGAACAGGGATGTTCTAATCTGGCAAAGATTAGAACATCCCTTTTTCTTTAGAGCGTTATTTCGCGGGTTAGTAATGAACCACTTGAACCATCAGTTAGGGAGTATTGGGACAGTAATCATTTAAAATCTAGGAGGATTCATTTATGACAACAACAATCATCGGCTTTCCACGGATCGGCCACCATCGAGAATTAAAGTTTGCGACCGAGCATTACTGGAAAAACAAAATTAATCAGGAAGAATTACAGCAAACCGCTTATCAAATCCGTAAAAACCATTGGCAAGCCCAACAAGATGCCGGTATTGACCTTATCCCGGTTGGCGACTTCTCATTTTTTGACGGGGTACTTGATACCGCCAACTTATTAAACATCGTCCCTGCTCGCTACAAGGCGCTTAACCTATCCGAATTGGATGAGTACTTTGCGCAGGCCAGAGGCTATCAAAATGGCAGTGAAACTGTGAAGGCTCTTCCAATGAAAAAGTGGTTTAACACCAACTATCACTACATCGTTCCTGAATTTTCAAAGGACATTAACGTGAAGTTAGTGGGTAACAAACTCTTCAACGAAATTAACGAAGCCCTCGCACTGGGAATCAATGCAAAGGCCGTTATCACTGGCCCATACACCCTCTTAAAGCTTAGTCGATTCATTGACGGCACAAAGCCGCGGGACTTCGTTGACCAGCTAATCACCGCCTATCAGCAGGTTCTTGCCCGATTAAGCGAAAAGAACGTCAAGTGGCTCCAAATCGACGAACCGGCGTTGAGTTTTGACGTAACCGCAGCCGAAAAATCGCTGTTCGACGACCTATACGACGGCATTCTCGCCGAAAAGCACACCACCAAAGTTCTCCTGCAGAACTACTTTGGCGACATCCGCGATATTTACAACGATGTCGTTTCAAAGGACTTCGATGGCATTGGTTTGGATTTTGTGGAAGGCAAATATAATAACCATCTTCTCCAAGACAATGGCTTCCCAGCTGACAAAGTTTTGTTTGCCGGGGTCGTTAATGGTAAAAACATCTGGCGCAACCACTACGAAAATACCATTAACTTTTTAAACCAGCTCAATACAAAGGGCGACGTGGTCCTGAGCAGTTCAACCTCCCTGCTTCACGTCCCATATACTGCTGAAGACGAAACCAAACTACCTTCAGACGTTAAGCAACACTTAGCATTTGCCATTCAAAAATTAGCCGAAATTAAAGAACTCGATACCATTTACCGTGATGAAGCTGCCGGTCAGGACGCCCTCGTTAAGAACAATGATCTGTTCAAAAACATCAAGCACCCCTCAAACCCAGCTGTTCACCAGCGAATTGACAACTTAACGGATTCTGATTACACCCGCTTACCAAAACGAAGCGATCGGGAAAAAATCCAAAAGAAAGAATTCAACCTGCCCCTTCTGCCAACCACGACAATCGGGTCATTCCCTCAAACCAAGGATGTCCGCCAAAATCGTTCCAAATTACGAAAGGGTGAAATCACCCGCGAACAATATGACAAATTCAATGAAGACAAAATTGTTCGGATCCTTCGAAAACAGGAAGAAATCGGCTTGGATGTGCTGGTTCATGGCGAATATGAACGAAACGACATGGTTGAGTACTTCGGTGAAAAGCTTGACGGCTTTGTCTTCACGCAAAACGGCTGGGTCCAATCATACGGAACCCGGGGCGTTAAGCCGCCAATCATCTGGGGAGATATTTCCAGAACCGCGCCAATCACCGTTACCGCTTCGGTATTTGCCAAAAATCATACCGACAAATTGATTAAGGGAATGCTGACGGGACCGGTGACCATCTTCAACTGGTCATTCCCTCGCGAAGACGTTTCTGCCAAGGAATCCGTCACCCAAATTGCCCTGGCCCTTCAAGATGAAGTGCTGGATCTCGAAAAACACGACATTAAAATCATCCAAATTGACGAACCGGCTCTCCGTGAAAATCTGCCGCTCCGGAAGTCCAACTGGGACTCAGAGTACCTCGACTGGGCGGTTCCCGCATTCCGGTTAGTTCACAGCAAGGTTCAACCATCGACTCAAATTCACACCCATATGTGCTACAGTGAATTTGGCGATATCATTAAGGCGATTGACGCTCTTGATGCCGACGTCATTTCGTTTGAAGCATCCCGGGCAGACTTCACCTTAATCGATCAATTGGTTGCCGCTAACTTCCAAACCGAAGTTGGCCCCGGCGTCTATGATATTCATTCACCGCGAATTCCTTCCGAACAAGAAGTTGAAGATCTAATCAAACAGCTGATTCACAAACTGCCGATCGATAAAATTTGGATCAACCCTGACTGTGGCCTTAAGACCCGAACCGAAAAGGAGTCCTTCGAAAGCCTTCAGAACATCGTTGACGCAACCAAGAAAGTAAGAAGTGAGATTAATGAGCCTAACAGCGTTATTTAAAGATAAAACCGTTTTTTCACTGGAGGTCTTTCCGCCTAAGAAAGACTCACCAAAAGAAGCAATTTTACCCACACTCCAACAGCTTCAGGCAATCAATCCGGACTTCATTTCCGTCACCTTGGGTGCTGGTGGGTCAACCCATTCTAGCGGCACGGTCCAGATTACCGACCTCATCCAAAATCAGCTGAACATTCCGGCGGTCGCCCACGTGCCCGGCTTATACCAAACCAAGGAGCAGGTTCTAAACCTCCTGGATCATCTGGCCGAAAACAACGTGAAGAACATCCTGGCGCTTCGGGGTGACCGCATTCCGGGAAAGGAACCGGCTGGCGTCTTCAACCACGCAAATGAATTAATCTCATTTGTCCACGAGAAGCGCCCCGACTTTAGCATTGCCAGTGCGTGTTATCCAGATTGCCATGCCGAGGCTGCCAGCTTCGTTGACGACATTGCGCACTTACGCCAAAAAGTAGATGCCGGCGCCGATCATCTGATTTCCCAACTCTTCTTTGATAACCAATCCTTCTATGATTTTAAGGAAAAGACCGAAATTGCTGGGATTCACGTTCCAATTGAAGCTGGCATTATGCCGTGTACCAATAAGAAGCAGATTGAACGAATTGCTTCCATTACTGGCGTGCCGCTGCCAAAGAAATTTGTTGCCATCCTTGACCGTTACGCAGATAGCAAGGAAGCCATGCGTGACGCCGGGATTGCCTTTGCCGTTGATCAAATCATCGACCTCGTTTCTGAAGGCGTTGACGGCATTCATCTCTATACAATGAATCGGGCTGACATTGCCGAACGAATTTGGGACGCCACCAAGTCGGTCTTCGCCGCCGCAAATTCAAAAAAGCAGCAACGCGCGAGTAGTCATTAACCACCAATCATAACGTGATGCAAAAACCGCCGAGCTTTCTTGGACCTTATATGGTCAGAAGCTCAGCGGTTTTTGTTGTCTTGGATGGTCGCCTTTCCTAGCTGGCATGGACACTCCGGCGTCTTCGACCAACGTATTGGGTAACCAACGCCAGCACCGTCACCATCGCGACGAGGCCGGTTGTAATCGGCACGTGTTTAGACTTCATTTCTGTAAATTCCTTTCATGGATTCATTCCTTTTGTGGCAAAGCATATCATTGGAGGAGATTCGCTTTGTTTTTGACAATCAATCTTCGGTTGCAGCTCACGGACTGCCATTAACCGGGGAGTCACTTCCTTTCCGATTGAATGGCCCTAGATTACTGAAACCAACTTAACCGAAGCTTAAAGTGGCCCGCCAGAAACCTCGCTTAACCAAACCATAACCTTCGATAGGGTTTCTTAAGGTAAATGACGCTCCCCCTATCTATGATTCTGTTAACAGCTGGTAAAATTGATTGGTCTGAAGACTGCTTCTTTTGGTAACCCGCCCAAGAACCGGCCATTCGGTGGTATAATGACTTAAATTTCGGTTCGAAACTCCCAGATATTTCAGAAAGGCCTTCTTATGAAACTTGGCAGCACCTTGAAGAAAATTAGAAAGCAGCAACACTTATCACAAAAAGAAGTCTCCGAGGGGATTTGTGCGCAATCGATGCTTTCAGCCGTTGAGAACGACCAATACGTTCCCAACGCGGCGTTGCTGATTAAGCTGTGCAAGCGCCTTTCCATTTCTTTAGATCGTTTTAGTCTTGCCGATAATTTCGATATTAGTTCGGCCGCAAAATTCAATCAAACCGTTGAAACGCTATGTAATCAGCATGAATACCTCAAATTAAAAACGTTCTTGCTCGATCCTTCAACCGCCAACCACGTGGAAACAGCTGCTCAAACCCAGGCTTATTACTATTACCTGGGGGTTGCCCAATTTCAAGCTGATCAAAATTTAGACGCCGCCCAAGCGAACTTTCGCCTGTCTATCAGCAGCGCGGAAGAAAAGGGCCGCTTATCAACGCTGACCCGGTTGGGGTTGATTTCCCTAGCCGTCATTAAAGCCAAATATCGCCAGCAAGTCAGCACTGATAAACTGATTAAACAATCTCTAGCTGGCATCAAGACGGCAACCTACGAAGAAAATCTCAACATTCTTTTCTATTTGTCGGCGTTCATCGCCTACGAATTTCAGAAAAACACCCTGGCTCTTAGCCGCGTTAACCAAGCAATTGACTTTATTACCCAACATAATTCCCACTATATGCTGGCAAATTGTTACCGCCTGATTGCGCAAATTGCGGCTGATGCCGGCGATCGCGAGCGCCAGTTAGAAGCAATGCAGCGCCAAAAGTTTTTAACCGAGCTTTTTCACGAACACGTTAATAATCAATTTTAAAATATCAGTATTCTGATTTTTCAATTACCCCAATATTTAGTAAATTAAGGCCATTCAATTAAGGAGGTCTTTTTTTATGGAAACAAATCTATTTACAAACATGGTGATGGTTACGACAGGCGCTGACAGAGTAAAGCAAATCTTAATGAAACCACAGAATATGCTTCAATGGGTCCCGGAAATTTCGATCGTGGATGAACAGCCGGATGGTTTCCGAATCCAGCGCAACGAAGCCGCATTAAATCAGACAGAACTCATTCGGGTAACGGCTGAAAATAACCAGATAACCTACATGAGCACCGAGGGTCGCCTTGAATATCGATTGGTATTTACGCTGACTAATGAAAATAATCAAACCGTCATTCAAGAAGATTTCTACATCCCCGATGATACAGACCGCCATCTGCCAGTCAGATTATTAGCGCCGATTGCCAAGCACGCTTTTCACACCAATCTGATCAACCTCGGATCCCTCGTTGAATCGATGGCGTCAGGAAAGGAATGAGGAACATGGAAGCAATCGTTCAAGCAAATTATGATGGCATTGACGGCCTGCAGATCGCAAACCTTGCCAATCCGGAAAAAAGTCCCGTTTCGGCAATCATTGAAACTCAATACACGCCGGTGTTGCCTTACGATCTCCTAACGGAAGAGGGAAAGCTAAAGGGCTTGCGGCCAACAAAACTGCCCATGATCGTCGGCTACGGATTTGGCGGGCAAGTCAAGGAAGTCGGTTTGTTACGCGACAACCATCTAGTTGGTCAAAATGTGATTGGCGCCAATCTTGGCGGATCAAACAGTGAAATCATCAATTCGTCGATACCGCCATTGTTATTCCAAGTCCCCGAAAATGTGTCGCTTGCAGCGGCTACAACCATTATCGGTGGTGCCGACGCCGCGCTGTACGCAACCCAACAAATTAATGCCACCACTCATGAAACCGTGCTGATTACGGGGGCAGCCGGCAGCGTCGGAACTTATCTCATTCAACTTCTCACTCGCCAAGGCGTCACAGTCGTCGCGGTGGGGCATTCAAGCAACCATGGCTTTTTACAGTCAGTTGGGGCAGATTACGTTATCGATTATGATCAACCACTGGTTCCGCAACTAAATCAAGTTCCCAACGTTACTAAAGTCATCGATTCGGCTGGATCAATCAACCTGTTAAATCAGCTGGCAAACTTTTACGACGGACTGACAATCTTTTCGCTTTCAGTAACCGACTATCGCCCGGCTAAACCAATTCAGCGATTTTCCTTTGGCAATGGCGGCATTGGTCCTAACGATTACCATCAGCTGTTAACGGCCCTCGCAAATGGCACGCTGACCGCCTATATTCAGGATCAATATTATTTTAAAGATGTGAAAAAAGCCCAGCACGCGCTGCAGGACCAGCATTCGCAGGGCAGGTTGTTACTGACGTATCATTAAGGAGGTTTTCTAGATGACTCATTTAGGATTCGAAAGTGACTTGCTCACCCATTTGATTGCGACCGTCTTAGCAGCCGCCCTCGTAGGATGGGTCATCAGAGCGATCGGCATCGTCATAATCGGCATTCTCTTGTATAAAGAACTAAAGCGCCATCGGATCTAATAGGTGGGTTTGAATGAGCCAATATTGAATCGGGGTTATTTTCCGGCTTCTTTCCCTTTCAAAATAATGGCAACTCATGCCTTAAAGAAGCTCTCAGCGAAGTTGCTAGGGAGCTTTTTTGTAATTAATCAAATTTAGACTGCCTCAGAAATCAACCGACATCCATTCCACCGTTTCATAAGTGATAGAAAAATCCAACTAAAAGGGTTAAAATCACTTCCCTTTTTGGATCAAATGACGTATACTTCATTTGGTTAGCCGGCTAATTAAATGAATAAGGGGGACAAACCGTGAGTTATTACAACTTTGTCGATCGACCAAGCAAACAGCGAATTCAAGAAATGGCCGATCAATTACACTTGAAGGTATCACCTGATGCCGTGCATCTGTTCTTGGATTTCCAATTAGCCTATCGGGAAGTTGAGAAGAACTACGAGAGTCTGGTGGCGAGTTTTGATTTGAGCGAATCAAGATTCATCATTCTGATGTTCTTATATTATGCAGAGGATAAACAGCTCCTGCCATCTGAAATTGCCCATAAACTGGGGGTTACTAAACCAACGATCAGTAAGTTATTGCGAGGAATGGCTCAGCAAGGGCTCGTCAGCAGTCACCAATCTCAATCTGATAAGCGGGTTCGCGACGTTCAACTCACAACCGCTGGTGAAAAACTATTAAGAACTTTCTTACCATACAACTATCGGTCAAGTTCCCTATTATTTGAGGATTTCACTGCTGAAGAGAAACAACAATTCGCTCATTTGTTACGAAAGTTACTCAAATCAAAGGACAAGATTCAACAACTGGAGGAAGACTATCATGAACACGGAAAAAATTAATTTACTGGAAACTTATTTAAGCTTGTACATCAATCCCATGAACGTCTTAAAAGCCGGCGAAAACGGTCAGTCACCCTATGTGATTTTAGACGTTCGAAACGCGCCTACTCAGGTTAAAAAAGACCAGATCAAAGGCGCCGTTGCGATGCCCGCAAGGGATTTAGCAGCCCATCTTAGTGAACTGGATAAATCTAAAACCTACGTGGTTTACGACTGGAATGGCGGGACAATTTTGGGCAAACAAGCCGTTTTGATCCTACTTAAAGCCGGATTCAACGCATTTGAACTTGCCGGTGCTTTAGAGGGCTGGAAGGGTATGAATCTACCGCTTGAAACGGTTAAATAATTGCAGCCACGAACATGAAGAGCAAACTGGGAGCACTATCAGACGATGGGGCTCTTTTTTAGCATAAATGAGTCAGCTGATGCCCCTTTGGTTGGCGCGTCCTCAAACCAATCATCACCCTGACTTATCTCCATCGAGCGCAAATAGTTCGCGAAAACCGCTGAAGCCGCAATCGGTTAACCATCGTTAATTCTCGTTCCCGTTATGAACGATCATACCGGCGCAAGAAAGCCGAAAGCCGTTTCAACCCCTCACGAAGCGTTGCCTCATCAGCACAATATCCCAAGCGGACGTGGCCCGGCATATCGAACCGGTTGCCAGGAACCAATAGAACTCCCTGTTCTTTAAGCAGCTGAATACAAAAGTCCTCGATGTCAATTGGGACATCCAGTTTAGGAAATGACGTCGAAACTGCTTGTGGCAGCACCATACTTGCCCGTGGTTCAGCATCAATCCACTCTTTATAAATCGCCAAATTGTTGAGAACAAGGCGCCGGTTCCGGTCAAGGACCTGCTCACGATGGCGTAAAATATAGGTTGCCATGGCATCGTTGAACACGCCACAGGAAATCATTGTGTAGTCCCGATACTTTCGGAACAAGTCAGCTACCGCTTTATTGGAAACCGTCCAGCCAACTCGTAATCCGGGCATCGAATACGTCTTTGACACCGAATTGGTGGCGATTCCCCGATCGTATAGATCAACGATGGAGGCGTATCGATCCGTATCGGTTAATGGCATATAAACCTCATCAACCAGGACGTAAGCGCCGACTTTCTTGGCTAAATCGACGACCTGCTGGAGAAAAGACTTATCCAGGAAGGTCCCCGTTGGATTATTCGCATTATTTAAACAAATCAATTTTGTATCAGGGCGAATTAATCGCTTTAATTCAGCGATATTCGGATACCAATCCTGGTCCTCGTGAATTTTCCAGTAGTCAACGTCGGCACCCAAAGATTTGGGAATGTCGTAGAGTTGCTGGTAGGAAGGATACTCTGAGATGACGTGGTCCCCAGGATTCAATAACGCGTACAATGCCAAATGATTGGCACCGGACGCCCCGTTTGTCTGAAGAATATTATCAACATCGACGTGAGAATAGAGATTCCCGACAGCTTTTTTAAATTCTGGAGAGCCTTCAATCCACCCGTAGTTCATTTTTTTTCGATCGAGAAGTTTGTAGAACTCTTCACCATCTTTGCCGTCTAATGAAAGGGCTTCCTTCATTGTCATTGAATCAATCGTACTCTGTGAAATATCATAGGTGGCTGATTTTTCCCACTGGTTGAGCCATTCTTCGACACCAAAACCCGCAATTTCCAATTTAAAAACTCCTTTGTTTATTATAGAAACGATTGTGATTTATTTATTCATTAATGATTAAGGATTGTGAACAACTTAATTTTAGGAAACCATTTATTAACAATTCCGTACAAATATCTCAGAATGCCTTAAAATTAGTGTTGACAAGCCTAACAAATATGATATGATAAGTATATTAAATCGTTGGATGACTTATATAACATAACTCATCATTTATTGTTGGCTAGTTACAAAGGGGGAGAAGTAACTATGTTGAACTTATATGTTGCACCAAGTAGCGCTTCCAGTCGAAAGGCTCGCAAATGGCTGATGGACCACGGAATTGACTTTAAAGAACGTAATATCACGCGAATTCCACTGAATGCCGATGAAATCAAGCGGATTCTTCGCTTAACTGAAAACGGCAGTGAGGATATTATCTCAACGCGCTCGAACGCCTTCCGTAAATTACACGTCAATTTAGATAGTTTAACTGTATCACAATTAATCGAATTAATGGTCCAACACCCTGACTTAATCAGACGACCATTAATCTTCAACGATGAACAACTTCAAGTTGGCTTTAGCGAAGAAGACATTCGCAGCTTCTTACCACGAAGTGTCCGTGAAGCGAGCTTACAGCAACTTATGAACAAAATCAGTTAAAACCATACACAGAAAACAAACGGATCCGGTACTTCAATGCGCCGGATCCGTTTTTATTTAGTTGGTTGGCGTCCAACCGACTAGCTGATAGATTACTGTCCCAATCCCGTTTTTTGAAAATCGCGAGTCAAACGATCAGTCTGGTGTTTAAGCGGCCGCTTCGTTAAAAGTCCCAGCCACAACATTACCCCCGCCATGACAGCCAGAACGAAGAAATTTGTCGCAACCGTTCCAATATTCGGTCCGCCAATCGCCTCTCGAAAGCCACTCACCCCGTATGCAAATGGAAATAGGGGTTGAATTAATCGAAACGCCAGCGGACTCAATTGAATCGGGTAAATCGCCCCACTGCCCGCAAGCTGGGTTGCGAGTAATGCCACTACGAGGGCCTTCCCCAAATTTCCAAACAGGCACACCAACGTATAAATAATGATCATGAACCCAATGGAAATAATTCCCCCGGTTAATAGTAACAACAGGGGGCTTTCGGCATGGATTGGCAGAATAAACATGGTCGACAGTGTCACAATCAAGGTTTGAATGAGTGATAGGGTCATGAAAATCATCAGCTTACCCAAATATTCAGTGCGATCGGTCAGTTTACGTAATTTTCCCTCACGAGGCGCGGCTGTGTGCAGCACGGCAACCAGCATTGTGCAGCCAACCCAGATCGATAATGCCATGTATGACGGCGCAAATGCGGCGCCAAAGCTGGTAACCCGATAAATATCTTCATTTTTAATATTAAACGGCTTGGCAAGCGTGCTTCCCATCAGGCCGGGACTGCTCTGCAGCACAGATATAATGGCCGCCATATTACGATCACTGGTGAGTTTTAACCGATTACTGACACCAACAATCGTCGCCTTACCGGCAGTCAGCTTATCTTCCAGCTTTCCCGTTGAAGTCGCAACTAGCTGGTTACCCTGAATCATAGTCGTCAACATCTTCTCGTTCAACGCGGATCCCCTTTTTAAGGTGGTTAGGAGTTGTTGCGACTGCGTGATAGTCGCAATCAAATGATCGCCAACCGCGTTCGTGCCGGTCCGAACTTCCCGCTGGTACTGCCCCACCAGCAGCCGCGTTTTATCAGCCGTTCGTTGGCTTTGACTTAACAACTGGTCATAAAGCCGTTGATTTACTTGGCCGGTAGTATTTAGTTCTTTCTTAAGGGCCGTGAGTGAAGCCGTTTGCTGATTAATGAGGGATTGGGTGCCGCCAAGCATGGCTTCCAACCCATTAAGTTGCGCCAAATTTTTCTGCTGATTAACCGTCTTTAAAAAGGCGTTTAACGGCGTCACTTGGCTTTTTAAGAGTGTTAATTGCGTTGAGAGCGTCTCGATTTGACGATTAATAAGTCCTCGATTAGTTGCCGAAGCCCGCCTGCCCAATTGCTTGGCAAGCCGATTAACCGTTTGGGCTTGGGCAGCCGCGGTTGACAAGTCCGTTGAAAAATCAGCGAATCCCCGATTAACAGCTGATTTGGTCGTGGTTAACTGGTCTTTTAACGCCCCATTGGCATCCCCAACAACGTCAACGTGATGAGCCTGTGTAATCACGGGTTTAAACGCCGCAAGCGCCACGCCCATATCACTGGCAGTATCGTGAATGGTCGAAACCGATGCCGTCGCTAAATCCATACTGTCACCCAGGGCGATAATCAAATCCTTTAGGTTCATCATCTCAGATTCATTATGGTGGGCTTTATCGCCTAACTGATTGAGATAGGAAAAGGCGATTTTATTAACATTGTATACAAGATTTTGTTGAATCTGGTTGACCAAAGACTTCGCCGCCGTCTCGGTCATCTTCAATCCCATCGGACTATCCTTCGTATTCGTGCGATAAATCACGGTTGCCCGTTGCGGATGGGCGGTCGCAATGCTTGCCAGCCGCCGAGAAAAGTTTTTTGGAATGATAATTTCTGCGTAGTAGTTCCCCTGTTTCAACTGGTCGTTGGCCGTTTGCGCGTCAACAAACCGCCAGCCAATCTGATGATTGTCGTGGAGCTTATTAACAACTGCTTTGCCTAAGTTGACCGATTTACCGCGCAGCGCGGTTCCCTGATCCTGGTTAACCACCGCAACGGCAATGTGATGGGTTTCGCTGGGACGATAAGGATTCCAAATTGCCGATACGTTAACAAGGGTGTACAGGCTCGGTAAAATGCACAGCACAAATACGGTCAGCAACGCGGCCGGATTTTTCAAGATTGCGTGTAAATCACGATGATAGACATCCCTGATTGTTGCCATTTTTGTCTCCCGTCATCCCAGTCACTTACCAAATTTAACGATTTAACCACCGGGCAATGACTGCCTATCCATTGAATTTTCCAGCATTTGTGGTTAAAATAGCTATAACATATTGTAGTGCGTCTGTTAACTGTTAACAAGCGCTATCTAATAAAAATGCGTTAACATTTCAATTATCGATTAGGTTATAAAAATGACGGGCGAGACACAATGCGAACACTAACAACATTAATTAAACGGGATTTCCAACATGTTTTTCAAAGCCGACCAGTGTTAATCACACTGATCGCCTTTTGTCTTGTGCCCGCAATTTACGCAACGTTAAATATTAAAGTCTCATGGAATCCGTATGCTCAGCAGAATACCCGCCGCCTGCCCATTGCCGTGGTCAACAATGACGAGGGCAGCACTGTCAACGGCACCCACCTCAATGTCGGCAGCGAGGTCACCCATCAGTTGAAACGCAATCATAATATTAATTGGATGCTCACTAACGATTGGCAAGGCAATAACGGATTGGACCAGGGAAAATATTACGCCCTCATTGAAATTCCCAATGATTTTTCAAGCCGGTTGGCAACTTTAGCCACCGACAGTCCTGAAAAGGCAACGTTGATCTACAAATCAAACGAAAAGCTCAATCCGGCGGCCACCATCATTACCGGCCAAGCACGGGATACGCTTGCCCAGGAGATTCGGGAGAATTTCACGAAGATCGCCGGAAAAGAAGTCATCAAGCAAATGAACGTGGTCGGCACGAAGATCAACGAAAAACAGCCCCAGATCCTCCAGATCCACGCAACTTTGGTAAGTGCAATTCATGATATCAATCAAACTCAACGTTACCTCAAACGTGTTGATCACAATGCTGATGATGTCCAGGCCTACCTTAAAAGCATCAAGCACAACATCCCCCGGGTATCATCCCAAATTAGCCATCTGGAAGCCGTTGTCCGTCAAGGAAAGGCGCTTGCCCAGGAAACCGACCGAACGGCCACCGCTGCGAAGAGTGACCTGAGTAACGATTTGGACCGCCTTCGCGACCAAGCGACCCAAGTTCAATCGTCAGTGGGAACACTGCTGGTTAATCTGGAAAACCACCAGCATACCACTGCCACCAACGATGAACTTGCCAGCTTAACCGCGGCAAACCAAGCCATGCGCGATCAAATCAATCAAGCGCTCAAAACATTGGACATCATTAACAACATCCTGCCAAACAACACGGCAACCGCACTGATTAAAGACCTGGCTGGCGTCAAATCACAACTGACGCACCAACGACAGGCAATTTCTCAGCTGCGCCAGCTGATGGCGGCCGGGAAAACCGCTCAAGCACGGCGATCAATCAACCAGTTAAATCAAGCCGCAAACTCACTAACTAACCAGCTTGATGAGGCTGCCACCACTTTTACCAGTAATGTCAGTCCTTCTCTAGACGACCTCACCGATCTGATCAGCCGGCATCTAAGTGATAACGATACCGCCATTTCATCCCTTCGTTCCCTGACTCCCCAGCTGCAGGCCATTCAAGATGCCGGCGGCAGCATTGCCGCCATTTCAAAGGGGCAGGTTAGTCGCATCAATCAGCGCTTAGATAACGTTTCGGGAACCCTTCGTGATCTCAATGAAAAAGCGGCCTTCTTAAATAAGAAGAACCTCAAGCAGTTAGTTCAGTTGCTGGGCAGAAGTCCACAGCTGGCCAACCTCTTGGCATCCCCAACCCAGTTAAAGACCACCGAGCAGTATCACTTAAAATTATTTGGATATGCGGCAGCCCCGTTTTACACCGTGCTATCCATGTGGATCGGGGCGTTACTTCTCACCGTTATCCTGGCGTGGCGCTACGTACTCGAATCCAAAACCCGGCTTCATCCAAATCTGATCCAAACGTATATTGGTAAACTCACCCTATTTCTGGGCATTAGCCTAACCCAAACCACGGTCACCATGATAAGCGAACTCCTGATTTTGGGGATTCGGCCGCAAAATGTGATCGCCTTTCTTGCGATTGCCTATACCACCACGTTGGTCTTCACAATCATGACGTTTTCGCTAGTCTTTTTAATTGGCAATGCCGGCAAGGTCATTGCCGTCTTACTGATGATCATCCAAATATTTGGAACTGGCGGTCTGTATCCATTGGAAACCATCCCCCATGGCTTAGCGCAGTTTGCCCCATTTTTACCGTTTACTTACGCCATCAGCGGTTTTCGTGAAGCACTGGGTGGAACGGATCTCAGCGTCTTTTCTCAGGATATCATCAGATTGTTGGGCTTCGCGGCCATTTTCATTGCGCTGGCTTGCTTAAAACGGCTGGTGGGCGGCCCGGTCAATTGGCTGGAAAAGGGGATGAAAAGATCACAACTCTGAGCATCCTCTGAAACAATTAAGTTAACTATCAATTTTGAATTTTGTAAATTCTTCCTGTTTACTTACTATCACAAAAGGTCTGATTATTGATGAAAAAATTAGTTATTACCATTCTGACATTTGGATTCGGCTGGGCACTGCTTGCGTTTCAGCCGAACGTCTCGGCAGTAAGAGCGGCCACCGTCATTTCTACCTCGCGATTAACGAAGGCCCCGTATCACGCAGTTAGTGGCTACCTTTATCAATCCGCAGCTCTCAAAAGGAGACTTCATAACGCGGACCATTACCCACTCACCGTTTTTTACGCTGATCGGGCGGCCACGGTTCGCAAAACCAACGGCAATAAAGCCGTGTACTATCGGGTCACCAACGGCAACCACCGCGTTCACGGTTGGATCTGGCGGGGTTACTTAGTGAGAATCATTAACGTTCAAAAGCAGCGGGCAGCCATTAACCGGTTAGTCAGCTCGATTGATCGGCTGTCATCACCGAGTAAGAACCACGTCCTGTCGCTGTTGCAGTCAATTGGCCGCCATGACGTGCTTGCCGATCTGATTAAAGATTTCAATCAGTTATCCGATAAGATTTCTGATAACAATGATTTGCAAAAAATCCAAACAATCATCGACACCTTGAAGTCTGACGGTCAAACCCTTATCGCAATTTTTAACAATGGCGTCAACAAGCTGTATACAGGCGTCATTGCCCTTCATCACTTCAATGAACTGGCCTTCTCCTTGGCAAGCGGCTTGCTAAAACTCGTCGCCCCACTCTAAAAAGCCAAATAAAAAATCTAAGATGAGATCTGGCAAGAAGCCTCAATGGGTTTCCAGCTAGATCTCATCTTAGATTAGCGGGTCTAAACTTTTAAGTTATGCTTCGCTATTTTCAACGCGTTGTTTCAAGACTTTATGCAGCCGTTCGAACAGAATTCCTTCACGTAACCCACTGGTTGAAAATGTAATTCGATCAGAGTCCAAATAATTCATTAAGAAGATCACGGGAATCAGGCCGCCAACGATGATATCGGCACGGTCTTTTGAAATCCCCGGAACCGCTTTTCGGCCTTCCAAGTCATGACTGACAATTTTTTCAAAAGTTTCGTTCACCTGCGTATCGGATAATTGATAACCATGAATATCATCGGTGTCCAGCAGGTTGTTGAACCGGCGATTAATCTTTGCAAGGGTTCGATTACTGCCACCCAACCCAATAATCGGCAAATTCAAGCCATTTTTGAGCCACCAAACGCTTTGAAAAATCTTGTTCACAAAGATAACGGCTTTAAATAAATCTTCAGGGTGAATTGCGTCCCCTAAATTAAACTTTGACGATAGGGTTACCGACCCAATCGGAATACTAATTAAGTTGGTGACCTGGCTATTTTGAACCAGAATAATTTCTGCACTGGCGCCACCAGTATCTATAATGACGCCGTTAGTTGCTGGCAACGTCTCCGAAACGCCAACATAGTCGTAATAGGCTTCCTGAGCGCCGGAAATGACTTCCAACTTAATTCCAATCTCTGACTTAACCTTTTTTAAGAAGTCTTTTTGATTGGTTGCCTGCCGAACAGCAGCGGTGGCCACCGCCTTGATCTCAAGGTTATCCAGCTTTGAATAGACGTCCTTGAAAGTCCGCAGTGCCTGAAGCGTGCGTTCAATCGCATCGGGTTGAAGAATCTTCTCCGGTCCCATATTTTCAGATAACCGAACGTACTCCTTCATCTGCGTCTGGGTGTCATACGTCCCGTCAGCATTAATTCGACTAATTGTCATCCGTACTGAGTTAGAGCCTAAATCGATTACGGCAAAATTTTCCATTACTGATTGTCTCCCCCATCCTGGTCTTCGTCAAACGGGTCGGGTTGATTTTCAGGACTCATCATCGGTTGAAACTGGTTAGTTGTGTTCATGTGCGCTTCACTTTGCTGAGCTTCAGTTAGCTGAGTCGCCTGATTGGCAAAGTATTCCTGACAGTTCAATGGCGCCCGGCCACGCCGATCAACTCGTTTATAGGTCCCATCGGCAGCCAGATACCGGGTCTTTACATTATCATCCCACATTGTCTGGTAGATATCCAAAACCCGCTTGGTCAGATCAGGCTGTTCAATCGGAAATAGCTGTTCCACTCTTCGATTCAAGTTTCGCGTCATCAGATCGGCTGAGGACAGGTAGACCTGCTTTTCACCGTCGAAGTCAAAACTATAAATTCGGCTGTGTTCCAAAAAGCGCCCCACAATCGAATGAACCGAGATGTTATCGCTAATCCCCTTGATACCGGTCTTCAAGCAGCAGATCCCCCGAACGATCAGATCAATCTGAACGCCAGCGTGAGAAGCCTCGTAGAGCTTGGCAATCATGTCCTTATCCGAAAGGGAATTCATCTTCATGCGAACATGTACCGGCCGGCCATTTTTGGCATACGTAATTGCCTGGTCCAGCCGTTCTGTGATGAATTCACGAATTCCGCGAGGCGAAATATGAAGCTTGTGAAAGTACGGCGGCCGCGAGTATCCGGATAGCATGTTAAAAATATTGGTAACATCAATGCCAATGTCATTGTTGCAGGTCAGCAGGCCAATGTCGGTGTAAAAATGAGCCGTAACATCGTTATAGTTCCCAGTCCCAAGGTGAACGTAACGCCGAATACCACTTTCTTCACGGCGAACGACTAACGATAATTTGGAGTGGGTCTTTAACCCGACTAAGCCATAGATAACGTGACAGCCCATTCGTTCAAGCTGTTTTGCCCAGTGAACGTTGTTTTCCTCATCAAACCGGGCTTTAACTTCAACCAGAACCGTTACCTGTTTGCCGTTTTGCGCGGCCCTTCCCAAATACTTAATAATCGGGGAGTTCCCAGATACCCGGTAAAGGGTCATCTTGATGGCCAAAACCTCACTGTCAATGGATGCTTGGCGAATAAATTCAACGACCGAATCAAATTTGTCATATGGGTGCTGCATTAACCAGTCATGCTGTTGAATGGCTTCAAATATATTATGATCTGAATTCAACTCTGGGGCTTGGTAAGGTTTGAACGGGGGATACTTTAAATCATCATGACCGGTGACCGCACTGGCAAGTTTTCCCAAAAAGGTCAAATCAATCGGCCCGTTTACTTCATAAACGGAATCTTCGTCCGTTTCCAACTCGCGAACAAGGCGCTTGCGCAACTTCTTGCTGATGTCAGAATCCACTTCTAGCCGGATAACCTTCCCGTGCTCTCGCAATTTAAGCTGTTGCTGAACCTTTTTCAGCAAATCGGACGTATCTTCTTCGGCCACATCCAAATCCATATCCCGGATCACCCGAAAGGTCGAAACTTCCTGGATGTCATAGTTAACAAATAACTGATCGACAAACTGTTTCACAATGTCTTCCAACAAGATAAAATCATTATCGGCTCCCGGCAGCTTCACCACCCGTGGAAAAATGCTTGGAACCTGAAGCGTGGCGTAAAGGGATTTATCATCATCCTTATGGTTCAATCGTAAAGATAGGTTAAGCGTATCGTTGCCAATGAACGGGAACGGCCGTGAGGAATCATCGGCCATCGGCGTCAAAACCGGATAAAGTTCATCGTGGAAGTATCCCTTGATGAATTGATATTGTGATTCACTTAAATTCTCAACTTTTAGCAGGTGGATTCCCACCTGATTAATCGCCGGCAAAATAATTCGATTCAGCGTGCTGTACTGTTTTACCAGTTGCTCGTGGGATTTGTCATTAACCGCCTTTAACTGTTGGGCAGCCGAAAGCCCTGAAGCATCCTTGCCATCCCACTGAACTTCAACTAATTTAGCAAGCGACGCAACCCGAACCATGACAAACTCATCCATATTACTCTGAGTGATGCCAAGAAATTTGACCCGTTCTAATAACGGGTTGGATTTATCCCGGGCCTCTTCAAGGACCCGGTCATTGAAATCAATCCAGCTTAATTCCCGGTTTTGATAATATTTTGGATTTTCAAAGTTTACTTTAGCCATCAGTTTTTCACCCTTCTTTGCTTCAATACTGCCTTCAGCCCATATGTTTCCTGGAAGAACTGACTCTTGGTGTTAAACACCCAATTTTCATAAGCGAGGTTCGCGTTACTAAATACCGTGATTACCACGCTGTGAGTGCGAATTGACACCGAAATCCGCTGAATTTTCTGCTGGCGATCATCATCTAAAGCATCCGCTAATCTTAAAATGGCCGCCAATTTGGAAATGAGACGGCGATTTTCAGCGCTAATATGCCGAAAATGGCTGATATCTTCACTGGGCGTCGTCGCACTGTGATAGCGGGCAATTGCCGCAATAATTTGGGTCTCATCCTTTGATAACCCAATGATATCTGAATGCCGAATAATATATTCCGAATGAATGTAGTGCTCATGAATGCCGATGTAATTACCCACGTCATGCAGAATGGACGCCAAATGGAGCAACACCCGCTCACGAGCGCCCAGTTTGTGCAGGGGCTTCAACTGATCGAAGAGATGAAGGGCAAATCGGGTGACTAAATCCCGGTGGACCGGCTCGACATCGTAATGGTCAGCAACGTTGGTCGCCATCGTAATGGTTTGCTGGATAAAGTCGCGCTTCGAATAGCCCCGACTCACGGCTTCATTATTAACCAGTCCGTCAACGATTCCCGAATCCGAGAAGCTGATCTCCTTGGCGTTGGTAAGGCGAATGACCCGCCGAATCAACAGAAGTTCCGGCAAAACCAGCGGCACAAAATCCTCGTCAACCTGAAGCTGCTCGATGAGATACTGATCAGAAGCATCGATAATATCGTCAATTAAATTATTAAATTCATCGACTGAAAGAGACATTTCCCGGTCGCTATTCTGATAAGCCCGAATCAACCGCTCAACTGGCAGCGATCCCAGTAAAATAATCTTCGTTGGGGCTTTATCCTGGACAAAACTGGATGGTTTGCCGATATAAAAATCGTTAAGTTTACTATCAATGTAGTCATTGAGCACCCCAATGGAATTTGGCGCGGTTTCTCTTAAGCTTTGGAGATCCTCGGCAATCTTAATGGGCCCCAGTGAAAAGTTAACCGAAGTGATAAACTTTGCGTTATCGAACTGCGTAATGGACGTGTTTCCGGACGTAATTCCCACCAAGTAAACGGTATTGGGATTCGCCTTTCGCTGCTTGTGAAGCTGAACCGAGATTTCCTGATTCCGGTAGTAAACCTCTTCACTGATGGATAACCACCGAATTGTCAGACCAGTATGAATCAGTAGTTGGTCAGCAATAAAGTCGGCGTTAATGGTCTGTGACAGCGCTGAGCTGCCAAACAAACGGTAATTTTCGACGCCATAATCGTTTAAAATCTGAACAAATCCGGTCAGAGCCTCGGCAACCTTCGCCACTGATTCAAATTTAACCGGCTTGTCCTGATAAACATCGTCACCCAAATTAATGTCTTTTTTCACCCGTTCAAGCGGCTTCAATGATTTCAAATTGACAATCAGTAATTCGACGCCAGAAACGTTAACCATGATTGTGCCATAGTATTTATCGGCCATTTTGATACGCTCCATTCAAGATATCGATATTAATATCATTTAACGTTCTTTTATGCTAGTATACAATAATTTTTAAGGCATTGATTCATGCTTCGCCTAAAAACTATGCGAGTTTTGCAGGGGATTTAGCGCCTTAGCGCAACCACTTAATTATCGTTCGGAGGTAAACCGTTAATTGTCTGGCCAACTGTAAAAAGTTTGTAAAAATCACAATGGTTGACTTCCTTTTAGTGAGCGCTGAAAATGAAAGTTGGATCAAAACTATTAAGGGAAGTGGCATTCATGGCAGATTTAACTGCAGCAAATGCAGGCACTTATCAATTTGATGATCAATTTTCCATTAACCGACTGGGTTACGGAACAATGCAGCTGACTGGATCAGGGGTTTGGGGCCCGTACAAGGATCCCAACCAGGCCGTTTCGGTTATCCAGCATGCGACTGAACTTGGGATTAACTTTTTTGACACCGCCGACTCGTACGGGCCGTGGTTTGCGGACCGTTATCTGGCGGCCGGCTTAAAAAAGGCTTCCAACCGCGATAAAATCTTTATTTCCGATAAAGTCGGCCAAACCCGGCAGGGACCCGGCATTTGGACTCCCCATGGGGAACCAAATTACCTCCGTCAACAGGTTGAAGTCTCGATGATGACCCTGGGGATCGATCACGAAGATCTCCTGTTCCTCCATCGAATCGACAGTCATTTTCCAATTGCCGATCAGGTTGGCGAACTTAAGAAGATGCAGGACGAAGGTAAGATTAAGCATATTGGTCTCAGTCAGGTTTCCGTTGACCAAATCAAGGAAGCCCAAAAGTACGCCAAGATTGATGCGGTCGAAAACCTGTACAACGTCGCTGACCACAAAGATGATGACGTTGTCGACTATGCCGAATCTCAACACATGGCGTTTGTTCCGTGGTTCCCGTTAAATACCGGGAAATTAGCCGGTGCGGACAGTCCCCTCAGCGCAATCGCGAACAAGTATCAGGTTTCCGAGGCGCAGATTGCGTTGGCCTGGCTGCTCAAGCGCTCGCCAAACATCTTGCCAATCCCCGGCACCTCTTCGATTCAACATTTGGAAGACAACGTTGCGGCGGCAAACGTTCAGCTAAGTGATGCCGATTTCGACCAGCTTAGTCATTTATCAAAGTAGCCTGATCAATATAAGTCTTTATCAACTTGGATTTCCGACAATGATAGTTGGAAATCCTTTCTTCGTATCCCAATTGTTCATCAGTGAGCGTATTAATCGACCTTCTACTTTAGAATTGTTATAATCTAGGTAGAGATTATTTGTAATCAAGGAATGGAGGTCCCATCATGAACAAGTTAAGTAATTCCCACCGGTTAGTGGGGGTATTCGTGGTCAGTGCCATCGCGCTCATTCTCCAATTTGGCTTCGGACTGGCGCTCTATGCTCAAATCACGATTTCTGTTCTTGGAACATTAATTGCGTTGCTCATGTTCATCGATATGGTCAAGACCCTTCGTTCCGGCAAATTTGGCGTTGACCTTTTGGCGATTACCGCCGTTATCGCAACGATTGCCGTTGGGGAGTACTGGGCAGCGATGATCGTGCTGCTCATGCTAACGGGTGGTGACGCGTTGGAAGATTACGCTGCCAACAAGGCCAATTCGGAACTGAAATCACTCATTGAAAATTCGCCCAGTTCGGCGCATTTAATTCAGGGTACCGATATTAAGGACGTTAAAATTGACGCGGTGAACATTGGCGACCGCCTCCTCGTAAAGCCTGGGGAGGTCATCCCCGTTGACGGGACAGTCACTGACGGCCGGATTTCAATTGATGAAGCCTCCCTCACGGGTGAATCCCGGCCAGTTAGTAAGCAGGTCGGGGATAACGTCATGTCTGGCGCCGTGAATGGTGACGCTTCATTTCGAATGGTTGCCGATAAAACGGCGGATGACAGCCAATACCAAAACATTATTCGGTTAGTCAAACAAGCTGAAGCGCAACCGGCTCATTTCGTCAGAATGGCCGACCGTTACGCGGTGCCATTTACGCTGGTCGCATACATCATTGCCGGGATCGCCTGGTATCTAGCTGGTGACCCGGTCCGGTTTGCGGAAGTTCTCGTGGTCGCATCGCCATGTCCGTTAATTCTGGCGGCGCCGATTGCCCTGGTTTCCGGTATGAGTCGTGGCAGTCGAAACGGCATCATTGTCAAGAGCGGGACAATTATCGAGAAGCTTGCCCGGGCTAAAACGTTCGCTTTCGATAAGACCGGCACGATCACCAAAGGACACCTCACCGTTGACCACATTTTCGGAACCAACGGCTACTCTGCTGATCAGGTACTCCAACTTGCGGCGGGTGCCGAACAACAATCGGGTCATATTCTGGCCAGGTCACTGGTTGCGGCAATTCCGGATAAAATCCCAACCGCTACTGATGTAACGGAAGTGACCGCTGAAGGAGTTTCCGCAAAAATTGCTGAAAAATTAGTGAAGGTTGGTAAGGCGTCATTTGTGACAGGCCAGCCAGTTGAAAAAGTCGATAAAACGGCGGTGTACGTTTCCGTTAATAACCGTTACGTTGGTTACGTCAGTTTTTCGGACGAACTTCGCCCAGAAGCCAAATCGGTAATGGAAAGCCTCCATCAAATGGGGGTGAGCCAGGTAATGATGATTTCCGGTGATCGGCGGCCAATTGCCCAGGAAATTGCCAATCAGGTCGGCATCGATAAGGTTTACGCGGAAAAACTACCAAAAGAAAAGATTCAGGTTATTGAACAAGTTGCCCCTAAAAACCGGCCCGTCTGCATGGTCGGTGATGGTGTCAACGACGCTCCTTCCCTGGCAATGGCTGACGTCGGCATTGCGATGGGCGCCCACGGTTCAACTGCCGCCAGCGAGTCCGCGGATGCCGTTGTATTAAAAGATGATTTAAGCTTGGTCAGCAAAGCAGTGGCGATTTCCAAGGATACGATGAAGGTGGCCCGCCAATCGGTTTTAATTGGGATTGCCATCTGTACCATTTTGATGCTGATCGCCAGTTTTGGGGTTATTCCGGCAATCATCGGTGCCCTATTTCAAGAAGTCGTGGATACCGTCACGATCCTTTGGGCACTGCGAGCCCGAATTGATCGTCAAGATGCCCATCAGTCCGATCGGGGCCGAGGCCGCCCAGCAAACGCTGAGCTTTAGGTTACCCAAAAAGTAATATCTACCCGAACATTACAGTCGAAGGGGCTAATCCATGGATTCTTAAGTGGATTAGCCCCCTTTTGCTGGGCGGTAAAGCGCGTTTTGATTAACGTTTAACTAATATATTAGTATTGATTAACAATAAAGTTCATCCTGTTACCTTCAAATCCAGTATATCAGGTAAGCGAATACTTATTAAAATTAAGTGGGGCAAGTTTTATTTCATGCTTAATTAATAATATTATTAGCAAATTACATTACTTTATTCGAGTTGAAATCGCTTAATTTTAGTAAAATATCAATTTCATATTGACATACTGATGTATCAGATTATAATGTTTCTGTAAGCGGATTCAATGAAAACAACTGACTTTTTCACAAAGCTTAGTTGCTTCGTCTTTGATTCGCCACATAAAACTGCTGATGACGGGATTCAGCAAAAGGGAGGATCGTTCAGCATTTTGCTGCCTGGCTCATTGCAGGCGGATTGATTATATTTAGGAGATGATTCATTTGGCTGGTAAGTCGAAAACTTATACCAGATATTTATTGATTACTGTTATTATTGCCGCGTTTGGTGGCTTCCTCTTTGGTTATGACCAAGGGGTTATGTCTGGGGCCATTAACTTTATCGGACCAGTCTTTCATATGTCCAGTGGTGTTCTTGGATTTGTTTCAGGCGGGATTCCACTGGGTGCCTTCTTCGGCTGTTTAATTGCCGGCTGGTTGGCTGATAAAATTGGTCGTAAAATTGTGATGTTTGTTTCTGCTATTTTATTTACGTTGTCAGGTTTGGGCTGTGCAATGGCCGGTAGCGTCGCCGTTATGATCGTGTCACGGCTTGTCGGTGGCTTGGGAATCGGGATGGTTTCCACTTTAATTCCGGTTTATATCGCCGAAATTGCACCAAAGGACATCCGTGGGAAAATGGTCGGTGGTTATCAATTAGCCATTGCCACTGGAATTTTCATCGTTTACCTGGTTAACGCAATCATTGCGAACACCCACTCAATGGAATGGAACCAAGATACCGGTTGGCGGATGATGTTTCTTGCCGGAATGATTCCCGGCATCGTCTTCTTCATACTGTTATTCTTCATTCCAGAAAGTCCGCGTTTCTTAATCAATAAGGATCGCACCGAGCAAGCGTCGTCAATTCTTCAAAAGATGTCCGTTTCACCTAAGGAAGAAATTGATCACCAAGTTCAAGATATCAAAACCAGCGTCATCGCTGAAAGCCACAACAAGAGTTTCACCAAGGACCTCTTCAAAAAGGGGACCCGAATGGCCCTCTTCGTTGCCATCATGTGCTCGGTCTTCCAGCAATTAACTGGGGTTAACGCCGTTGGTTACTATGCACCAACCATCTTCAAGAATGCCGGTGCTGGTGCCGATGCTGCCATGGTCGAAACGGTCTTCATCGGGGTTGTCAAAGTTCTCTTCGTTGCCTTCTTCATGGGCTTAATCGATAAGCTTGGCCGTAAGCGGATGCTCAAATGGGGCAGTTACGCAATGGCCCTCTGCTTAATTCTGATTGCGATCTTATTTGCTCAGGATCCGATCAGCAAGGCATTTGATGTCTTCATCATCGTCTTGATTGTTCTGCATACTGCCAGCTTCGAAATGTCATGGGGCGGTGGTACCTGGGTTCTGATTTCCGAAATGTTCCCTAACCGGATTCGTGGCCGGGCTTCATCAATTGCCTCAGCCGCTCTCTGGTTGGCAACTTACGTCGTTACCCAGTTGTTCCCAATCATGTTGGACAAATTAGGCGACGTTTGGACATTCATTATCTTCGGTGGCTTCTGTATAATCATGGGACTTTTCATCCAGATTTTCTTCAAGGAAACTGCTGGCAAGTCTTTGGAACAAATTCAAACCGATCAAAAAGAAGCTGCAGCAAAGTAGTTTGCGATATTTAACCGTTTAACATTCATAAAGGCGGCTCACCAGATCAAATGATCCTTGATGAGTCGCCTTTGTTATCGACATCATATTCTAAATATTAAGTGTAACGGGTTTGCAGTTTAAATTAATGACTCATTCGACTGGTCGAGCTGCGCTTTCAGCTTAAATCTTTGAACCTTACCGCCAGCGTTCATCGGCAACTGGTTAATCCGAATGAATCGATGAGGAACCTTATAATGAGCCAGCCGTTGACGGCCATATTCGATCAAGTCGTGAGAATTCAGCGGCTGATCGGAAACCACAAACGCAACCGGGGTCTGACCCCATTCAGGATCGTCGGCGCCAACAACCGCAATTTCATCAATGTCTGGGCGGGCCAGATAAACGGATTCGATCTCATCCGGGAAGACATTTTCGCCCCCAGAAATGATCATGTCATCGATTCGACCGTCCACAAACAAAAAGCCATCCTGATCGAAGTGGCCAATATCACCGGTACGATACCAGCCATCGGCCGTTTTCTTATCGGCAAGTGCATCCGGTCGGTTAAGGTACCCCGGCGTCAGCGCGGGGGTTTTAATGAGAATTTCGTCGGAATCATCAGCTAATTTGATCTGGGTCAAAAATAATGGTTTACCAACTGATCCGATTCTTGAATCAGCGTCCGAATAATTTAACGCGACAATCTGCGAACAAGTTTCCGTCATGCCATATGACTGGACGACGGGAATTTCGGCCCGTTGGCAACGGGTCAAGGTTTGGCGGTCAATGGGGCCGCCACCCAACAACATACAGCGAAAGTTGGCGTTATAACGATTCCCCCGTTGCTCCAGGAGATCTAACAACTTCTTAAGCATATACGGCACAACGGAAATGGTCGAAACCGGTTCGTGCGTTAAAATTCGATCCACCGTCTGCGGGTCAAAGTGCGCCACCAGTCTAACGGTCATGCCGTAAATCAGGCCGCGCATCATGATCGAAAAACCGCTAATGTGAAAAATCGGCACCGCACACAACCACTCATCCTTAGGGGTCACCCCTAAGTTAAGTGACGAGGCGAGCGCGGAGGCCAAGTGATTACCAAAGGTTTGCATAACGCCCTTGGGTGCCCCGGTTGTCCCAGAAGTGTACATGATACTGGCAACTGCTTCAGGGGCAAATTCACTTCGTAACGGTTTTTTAGAAACCGTAATCCCCATTACATCGCTAAACTTTACGAATTGGGAATCAAACGCCGGCCGCCACAATTGGTCATCGACCAGACAAAGTGTCGGTCGACTGTCCTGGAGCTGCCGTTTAATTTCGGCATCGGCCAATCGCCAATTAAGCCAGACAATTGTTTGACCACTGCCTAGGGCGGCCAACGCCATTAAATAGCCCTGAAGTGAATTGCGGGTCATGATGGCAACCCGGTTTCCGTTAAGGGCTCCAATCCGATCTAGTTTCCCAGCGAGCGTTTCGAGTTGGCCAACCAGCTGAGAAAAGGTCAACTTCGTTTGGCCGTCGTCCACTGCAATTCGCTGGGGTGACAACGCCGCTTGTTTTAAAATCCAATTATCCACGAGTGATGACCTCTTTATGGGAATTTCGGAAACTTATCAAAATCAGGTTTGCGTTTCTCATTAAACGCGTCGCGACCCTCTTTACCTTCGTCGGTGGTGTAAAACAGCATCGTGGCATCCCCGCCAAGCTGCTGCAATCCAGCCAATCCATCTGTGTCAGCATTCATGGCCGCTTTAATAAATCGCAATGCGGTTGGCGACTTCTTCAGAATTTCGTTACACCAATCCAAAGTTTCGGATTCAACAGCGGCTAACGGTACCACCTTATTGATCCAATTCATTTGGTAAGCTTCCTCAGCGCTATAAAACTTGTTCAAGAACCAGACTTCTTTGGCCCGTTTGTGACCAATTACCCGAGCAAGGTATCCCGAACCATAGCCGGCATCAAAACTCCCAACTTTAGGACCGGTTTGACCAAATTTCGCGTTATCGGCGGCAATCGTCAAATCACAAACCAATTGCAGGATGTTGCCACCCCCAACGGACCAGCCCTTAACCATCGCAATTACTGGTTTGGGAATGATCCGAATCAAATGCTGAAGGTCAAGTACATTTAAGCGAGCAATGTGATCTGGGCCAACGTAACCACCGTTGCCGCGAACACCTTGATCCCCGCCAGATGAAAAGGCTTTGTCGCCTGCACCAGTTAGAATAATGACCCCAATTGTGCTATCATCACGACAGATATTAAACGCATCAATCATTTCCTGAACCGTTACCGGCGTAAAGGCGTTCATTTTAGCCGGCCGGTTCATCGTAATCTTCGCAATTTTATCAGCACGTTCAAAAATAATTTCTTTATAGGATTTAACAGGTTCCCATTTAACCGTAGTCATTAAAAATCGATCCTTTCAATATGGAGTGTGATTTACGTGAAAAACTTAATGGATTTGCTGGGCATCAAGATTATTACCGTCAACAAAACTAATGCAATTATATCACTTGAAGTGACTGATTCGATTAAACAGCCGTATGGGGTTGTGCATGGTGGCATCAACGCCGTATTGGCAGAGACGGCGGCGTCTTTGGGGGCTAATGAAAACGTCCCAGCCAACTCCCACGCGGTTGGCATTGACATCTCCACGCAACATCTTACGGCCGTTAGTAGCGGTGTTTTAACTGCCACCGCTGTGCCCGTCCACACCGGCAGAAAAATCCAGACCTGGCACGTAAAAATTAAGAATAACGATCGCCTCACAAGCACCAGTACCGTCACATTACTTGTAGAAAAATGATAGGTCGAAATAGCTAAATCCCCCTTTCTATCGGGGGATTTTTTTGTACTGAGCCAAATTCTGCTCAATTTACTTACTTTTAAAAATCATGGGTTTTATTATTCTCTAACCCTGTTATAATTTAATAATAAATGGAATTATTCGATGATTAATTCTCACATTATTATGGAAGGAGGCCATCAAAATGTCCAAAAACCAGGACTGGATCCATCAATATTTCGATGACGCAAATGACGCCACTTGGATTTTCCAGAATCATCAACCAATCGTCAGTAACCACCTCGCGCAGAAACTACATACTAAGTTCGCGGTTGATCCTCAATATCTAATGGCGATCGCGCAAGCAGCCGTTTCAGAAAATCAATCGCAGATCAACGATTGCTATAACTGTACAATTAAAAATCATATGACGGCCATTACAATTCCAATCACCCTTCCTCAGCAACATGACCACGTTTTGAAATACTTCATGATCTATCATCAATTGGATAGCACCGAAAACATCACCGCAATCACGCTGAAAAGTCGGGGCACCTTAAAACGAGTAGACCAACTGGCACAACAACGCCAGCTTAATCAGTACGTCAACCGGGCGCATGAAAAAGAGCGCAAACGCATTTCCCAAGATTTGCATGACAGTATTGCTCAGGGAGTTTATTCAGCCATCATGGGCGTCCGCCGACTTGGCGAAAAGGGAATTCCAACTGATGAGCGGTCTGAACTAACCCACGAGATCGAACGACAGCTCAACGATGTTTTAAAAGAAGTCAAAGAGATGGCGCTGGACATTCGCCCATCCGTTCTCGATAATTTTGGGCTTCTGCCGGCACTGCGAGTCCTGGCCAAACGGCTAACCGAAAATACTGGGGTGATCATTCACACAGTTGGTGCCTGTACAACTAACCATTTATCTCAGGATGTCCAGAGCGTTCTGTATCGGATTGGCCAAGAGGCAATTAGCAACGCTCTTCGGCATGCGGAGGCTCGTGAAATTAATGTCCTGCTCGTAACCCATGACTATTACGTGACGCTCGAAATAATCGATGATGGGCACGGGTTCGATGTTCCCAAACAGCAGCATTTCAACGGCCATTCTCTGGGCCTAATGAATATGAATGAGCGCGTCAAAGCCTTAAATGGCACGTTTGAAATCCACTCAAAACTGGGGAGCGGAACCACTGTATCCGCAAAATTTCCAATTCAGCAGCGATCGTGAGGTGAATGCAATGTTAAAAGTTTTAATTGCGGATGATCATGCTGTCGTTCGTAAAGGTTTATCATACCTAATTAACGCCCAGCCAAATTTTAAAGTGGTTGCTGAAGCCGGCAATGGAACCGATGCCTACACATTAGTTGAACAACATCCCATTAATATTTTGGTAATGGACTTGAGTATGCCGCCTGGCGAAAATGGTCTGGTCACAACTCAACGAATTCATGATCATTTCCCAAACATCCGAATCATGATCCTCTCAATGCACGAAGAGCAGGAGTATATCAACAAAGCAATTCATAATGGTGCCATGTCATACATTCTCAAGAGTTCTCCAGACAATGAGCTGATTGCCGGATTAAATGCTTTGGCCGCGGATAAGCAGTACATAGATTCTCATATCACGCTATCAAAATCCGATATTAAAGAAATTGAGTCCAATGGCATTGATTCGAATCTGAAGGGCTATCACAGCTTGTCAAAACGTGAACGAGAGGTTTTCCCGTTAATGGCACTGGGTTATACAAACAAAGAAATCGCTAACCGCCTTTTCATTTCCACAAAAACCGTCGAGGCGCACAAAGCTAGTATTATGCACAAATTAGCGCTTAACTCCCGGCCGGAACTGGTCCGCTATGCCGTTCACCACCATTTGATTGAATTCTGAGACCACCAGTCCAATTTAAAAACAATCTAAGATTGGATCCAGTCAGAAACTGATTCGTTTCAGGTTCAAGCTGGATCTAATCTTAGATTGTTTTGCGATCACAAACTATTCTTTAATTTTAGTAATAAACCCGTTCTTAAAGGCCGCGACTCGCAACTCAATCACTTCGTTATGATTAAGTCGCGCGAAGGCCAATGCCTCATCAAGTAACTGAGAAATATCTTCTTTCTCCGCTCCCTGGTGTCGCGCATTTTCGGCGGCTAAAAATTTCAGTCGGGGTAAATAGTATGTCACGTGTTTTTGAGAACACAGCGCAATGCCCTTTTTGATGAGTTGGTCGCTGACTTTATAATTATCTTTATTTGCATAATAATTGGCAGTGTAAAAGCACAGCGTTAAAATGCGCAAATAATCACTGTTCAATTGCTTTGCTTCTGCGGGAGCCAAAGTTGCGTTAATAAACTCATGCGCTTTTTTGAAGAAGAAGTCAGCCCGCGCCGGTTGATGGATGCGTGTGTAAGTAATTCCGGAGCCAACATAAGCAAGTTGGGTAAAGATTGTCTGATGTTTTTCGTCCAGATCATCTAGAATTTGTGTAAAATCAAATAGCACTTCATCCGGTTTTTTGTTAGTAACGGCATGCAACATCCCCCTCAAATAGAAGAACTGCATCCTGAGTGGAATTGCTTCAATGTCGTTTTCCTTAATCTTTTTCAGAGCTGCCTGAACCTTCATGTAATTTTCCATCATCAGGTCTTCTTCAATTTCATCCAGTTGCTCACGTAGTCGCGCCACGGACGCTTCGGGATCTTGATTGAGATCATCAACGGTAAGCCCCATTCGCGCACAAAGCCGATTGAGAATTGACAATGAAGGAACCCGCCCATTGCGCTCGAATTTGCTGAGAGTTGCCTGGGTACAAATCCCTTCGCAAAGCTTCATCTGTGATAACTTTAAGGCCTTTCGTCGTTCGACAAACTTTTTAATGTCCATAATTACCCAATCCAATCTATGTGCGACTTCATAAGCATCGTTAAATGTTTCTCGTTTTATGGCTTCCTGGGTGGCTGGATGTCATCAACCACCCTATCGTGGCAATCTCTAGTTAATGCCACTTCTAAAAGCGACTAATTAGAATTAAATGTGATAAACCGGTTTAAAACCTAAATTACCGCCATTTTTATTCTTTGTGTATTCTAATTATAACAAAAATATTCCAAAAAGAAATAAAGAGTTTCCCTGATAATCAAATTCGAAATGGTATTAAGCCATCGCCAAGTGTTCACGACCACCCTGTTTTCGGCGTAAAATGAAAGTTAGAAACGACATTATTTCTAAGGAGGTCATCACATGGCACATTTCAACATAATCAAGGGTGACATCACCCAAATGCACGTTGACGCAATTGTCAACGCCGCGAATACGGCTTTGTCAGGCGGCGGGGGCGTTGATGGCGCGATTCACCGAGCTGCCGGTCCACAATTAGATGAGGCCTGTCGGAAACTTAACGGCTGTCCGACCGGTGAAGCAAAGGTCACTCCGGGCTTCAACCTTCCCGCCAAATTTGTGATCCACACCCCGGGACCAATTTGGCACGGTGGCCACCAAAACGAACCTCAATTATTGGCAAATTCGTACCGGAACAGTTTGAAACGGGCAGTCGAAAACAACTGCCACACGGTTGCATTCCCATCCATCAGTACCGGAATTTTCGATTTTCCACTTAACCAGGCAGCCAAGATTGCCATTCACGAAATTCAAACGTTCGAGGCGCCATTGGATGTGACAATGGTGTGCTTTGACCCCGTAACCTATGATGCTTACCAACAAGAATGGCAGAAAGCCCAACAGGGGTAAATAATCATTCTCGCCTATTATAGATTCGAATTTACGCTTCATTTCATTCAAATGTTACAATCTAGGGCCTTTTTATGTGTCAACTGGCACCTACTTCTGTAACAAAAGTCGGCTTCCCATTCCTCGTGGGTCGCCGACTTTTAATTATCTTCAGTTATAAAATGATTCTAAAACAATTCAACAACCCAATTTTTCTCCTCATCTGGACTATCCAGATACTCAGGATGCTCCTTGAGCGCCAAATTAACCTTCGCTACCTTACCGGCAACCGGAGTGTGCACTTCGGAAACCGCTTTGGCGCCTTCGATTGAGAGAATCACATCCCCCAGTTTCACTTCGGCAAGCCCCTCAGGAAAGGTCGCAAACGAGATTTCACCGACTTCTTGGCGAGCAACATCGTTAAACCCAATTCTCGTATGCCCATTTGGCATCTTCTTTTGCCATAGATACTTTGCGTCATCAACTGCTTTTGCCATTATGAATCACTCCTTGTTTTCAATGGATGCCGTTTCCGGTAGAGTTTTAATATTTTGTCCGTTTTTTCAACTGCATGGGGAACCCCGGCCTCAGGTGACATGATCCGATTCAGATCGTCATGGCTGAGATACTTGGCAATTGTTTGATCCTGATAGAAACAATCACGCAACGATTGCTGCCGATCATCTGCTTGAACTCGTAAATCAACGAGTAACTCGTGAGCATCCTGGCGGCCCATTGATTTCGCTAAAGCCATCATCAGCGCTCCCGAGTACATGGTACCATCATCCAAAAGAAAGTTTTCCGCCATCCGGTTCACATTAAAGCGTCCTTCTTTGAGAACGGTAGTCGCAAAATTCAGCTGGCCAGATAAATACATCGTAATTTCCGGCAGAACCACATAAATATCCCGCCAAACGGCTGTATCTTTTTCACCGCTCACCTGCATCGTGTCATACATCAACGGCATTTCATCACGAATAACCGTTGCTAAATTAACAATTGCTTCACACATATAAGGTTCGCGAACCGTCGGGATCACTGTGGAGCCCTGGCGTCCAGGCGCATAGTCCTCCTGAAATTCGCCAACCTGAGTTTGACTCATCGTCAGCAAGTTTCGTCCCAATTTTCCCAGCATTTGGGCAATCATCGTCAGCACGTGGCAATATTCGGTAAACCGTTCCCGCTGAGTGTGCCAATACATCTCAGGCACTTGTAGGCCGAGGTAATCACAAAAGTCAGTTTCAACCTGATCGTAGTGATCACCAATCATGTTGGACAGTCCCTCAACGCCAGTTAACGAACCGGCAAACGTAAAGCTGGAAAGCGCGTCAAGCCGCCGCATCAGATAATCCAATTCGTTCAGTTGGACTGCCAGCTTAAACCCCAGAGTTGAAGGGGCCGCATATGTTCGGTGAGCAATCGCCACGCTAGGGGTCTTTTTATAGCCATCCGCCAAGTGATACAGGACATCCCCAAATTTAACCAAATAATCCATGATAATTCGGTCGGCCTGTTTGAGCTGCAATACGTAGCAGGTATCCTCAACATCTTCACTGGCCGCGCCGTAATGAAGAAATTGACCGGCACCGTCATCGAATAGACTCTGAGACTCACTCACAAACCCGGCGAGAAAATGCCCCGCCCGTGCCGCCGCCAACCGTAGCTGGGTGAGGTCATAATTTTTGGGAACGACTTTCGCCTTGATTTCCTCGTAGGCGCTCAACGGAATCTTCCCGTTCTTTGCCATAGCGTAGGCAACTGCCGTTTCAACCTGACAGACCGTTTTTAGGCGGTTTTCGTCAGTCCACACTGCCCGCATTCTAGCAGTTGAATAGTTATTCTGATTAAACATCGATCCAAGTACTTCACCGCTCATTAAGGAATTAACCTCCTCTATTGATTAATATTTGCTTTGTCAGCATACTGCGAATCAAGCATCGTATCGGCCAGAGCATCAGGTTCAATCGCCCCAATGTTTTCAGCAACCCGTCCCTGAACGAACGCCTCTGTCAGACTGGCGTGGGTGTATGGCGACCCGACCAGCGCCCGTTCAATCGCAGCCAGGTTCCCATTCATCTTATTGAAGTCACCAAAGATCTTGGCATGGGTCACAATCCCGTGGGAAACGGTGAAACTAATTTCAACCGTGCCGATGCCGGCAAAGTGTCTGGAATGGTACGCAGTATCATGGGTTTGCTTTCCCATTACCCAATCCGGATTCCCATACTTAGCAGTTGCTGCTTTTTCGATCTCCTGCCAGTCATCTTTTGTCATCACGTAGGTCGGAATATCAGATAGGTCGGAAACTTCGAAGAGATTTTTTAAAAATCGGGTTTGCAATTCCGGAAGCGTGATTGCCTGATACGGAGCGCTAAAATATGGTCGGAGATTTGTCACCCGACTATGAACGGATTTAACACCCTTCGAAATCATCTTGGCTTTGGGTGGCCGTAACGCCTGGGTCGCATTGTCCAAGTCAACGTCAACCATTAACGTTCCCCCAGTCGAAAACCGGTTACCGATTTTAAGGGCCGACATCCCCGAAAACTTTTTACCATCAACGGTAAGATCGTTTCTACCAGTCATTGCCGCATCAACGCCTAGCTGCTTCAATGTCAGAATTGCATTCTGCGCGTAATGCTTAAAATTCAAATAGTTATGGCCATTATCATTGTCCACAAAGCAGTAAGTCAGATTCCCCGGATCAACGTATACAGCACCCCCACCGGCACCACGCCGAGCAATTTTAATCCCGTGTTCACGGCAATAATCAAGATTAACTTCTGAGTACACATTTTGATTAACCCCACAGATAATAATCGGTGTTTTCGGCCGATAAAAGAAAATTACCTCGTCTTGAAACTTGGGGTTTGTGATAAAGTAAGTCGATAGATACTGGCCAATGGCGGGTTGAACCAGATAGTCATCACCACTTGAAACATCAACGTATAAGATTAGGACCATCCCCTTATCCAAAAATGCGGTTTCACAAACGCTTACATATTCAGTATAGCATGTGACTTAACGGTTGATCGTGCGAATCCGGTCTTAAAGTGCCCATATGATTAAGTCTAATCGCAAGCCCGCCAGTCATTAGAATAAATTGGTATAAAAAATGGCGAAGTCACTGCCAAAGCAATGAATCACCACCATTCCAGAATAGTCATTTAATTAATAGGTTTCTTGAGCCGGTTGTTTCAATCGTAGTTTACCGTCCAAAATTTCGTACGTCTTATCTGCAAATTCAGCCAATCGCATGTCGTGCGTAACAACCACAACCGCCTTGTTACGGGTTTCCGCAAGCTCTTTAAAGAGTTTGCCTACTTCGGCCACCCGCGCCGAATCAAGGGCGGCCGTCGGTTCATCCGCCAACACAATTTCGGGATTGGCATAGAGTGCCCGTGCAATGGCGACCCGCTGTGTTTGGCCACCAGATAACTGTCCAGGGAATTTATCAACTAAATCTTCGATCCCAAGCTGTACCAGCAGATTCTGCAGATCATCGGAACTTAATAGGCCAGTTCGTTTAACCCGCCTGACGAATTCGAGCTGTTCCTTGACTTTCAGGTATGGCACTAACGCATATGATTGGAGAACAAACCCAACGTGATTAAGCCGCAGCTTGTCCCGCTGCTTTTTAGTCAACTGATCGACATCCTGGCCTTCAACAATCACCTTTCCGGATGAAGGGGTTTGCAGTCCCCCGGCAATTGTCAGAAAGGTACTCTTACCGGAACCGGAAGGGCCGACAACCAGAATGAGTTCGCCCTTATCAGCGGCAAAGTTAACGTCGCTCAGCACGTGCACCCGACTGGTACCGGTGCCGAAGTATTTATTAATGTTTTTGAGTTCAATTACTGACATTTTTATCCTCCAATTACTTGTACAGGGTCAACAACGGCAATCTTTCGGGCTGGAATTGCCGCCCCAATAATTCCCATTAGAAGAAGGCCAACCGAAATCATTGCCAGCATTGGGACATTAAATGAAATCGGTACGCCAAACGGAATCATGTTCGCGGTAATCAACGTCAATCCGGTTCCAATCACAATCCCCAACGCCATTAGAATCAGCGACTGAGAAATGATGGTCCGAACCAGGGTAGCAGCTGGAATTCCCTGGGCTCGCAATACCGCATAGGTTGGCAACGCCTGAATCGTTAAAATATAGAGGAACACCGCGATGATTACCAGTGAGATAATCATCAAAAACCCAATCATGAAGCCAAAAGTTGTGTTTTGAGCGGCGTACCCTGGCAACTTGGAAACGAAGTAACTGTCACTGTACGTCTTGAGTTCCTTATTATGAGACTTGAAGTTTGCGGTTTTCGAAACAATCGCACTCCCCGCCAGTTTTGCGCCGGGCATATTCCGCAGGTCTTTCCAAGTTGAGAGCGATCCATATACTACCGGAGCGACGTTTAACTTGGCATTCTTTGTAAAGCCAACAATTGCGTAACGGGTGGTAGCGGAATTAAACTTCACCTTATCGCCAAGTTTATAACCGTCCTGCTTAAACTGCTGATCAACCACAACTTCATGACTGGTTCGCGCTTTGCGGCCGTTAGCAACGGAAAGGTCCTTTGCAATGTACTCATTGTTTTTCAGACCAACAAACTGGGCGGATTCCTTCTCACGATCGTGGGACTTAACAACCACTGGCGACTGGCCAATCACGGCTTGGTTCTTGGTTAAGTTTGCGTTATCAATCTGATCCGTTGTGATCGTGGATTGCGACAGGTTAACATTCGCATCCCGATTTAAAACCACACTCTTCGCATTCCATGAGTCGATTGCCTGGGTATTCTCACCAGCTAATCCAGTGGCTAGTCCTGATAAAATAAAGATGAGGTAGGTAATTAGGACGATCATCCCGGTAATTAAGGAGTACCGTAACTTTTCGTGGCGAATTTCTTTTAAAGCTAAATACATCTATGCGTTCTCCTTTCGAGCCAGTAAGTTTAAAACTTCTAATAGTCGAGAGATTAGGACATCTCGCCGTTCTGGTTCCTCTAAGATCTGTTTAATGACTTGATGGCTCAAAATCATGGCCGCCCACTGCCGACCTGATAATTTCGAATCATCAAATCGTTCATCAACTAATGATTCGTTTCGGCGCAGATGCATCTTCACAAGATCTCGATACTGACTGGCACCCACGTTGTCGACAAATGCGACCACTTGATCCACATAGAACTGTGGCCTAAATGTGTGATCATTTACTTCTTCATTGATTTCAACGTGAATCGACCCCATTGCGACGCCATAAATGTAACGATAGGCATCCCTTAAATCATCAAAGTACTTATAAAACGCTCCCCGAGCAATGCCTGCTTGCTTCACGATTGGGGCAACTTCTGCTTCGGCTAACGGCCGTTTCGAAAATTCAGTTAACAACGCCTGATTGATGCGTTCGCGTTTCTCGGAATTTAAATTCCGAAAGGTTGTTGATACCATGTGATTCCCTCCAGTAATGACACGATGTCATTTATTAATTAAAGTTATCTTACCAGATAGATGACACCGTGTCAACTTTGAACCATATAAAAAGGCTGAGCAAAATAATGGCTTGCTTCAACCTCTTCATATTTAATATGACATTCCGAAACGGGCGCCTAATTGCTGCCCCGTAATGACGAATAACGAAAAATCTAACTGTTTTATGCCCGCCGTTATTTGAATCGGCATTTGAATTTGGTTTTAACGGCGATTAACAACTTATTAAATTAGTAACGGGTGGTTGACCGTAAGAGCTCTGGGTTCCGGTTTGTCAACAACATCGCATGGCCAGACTTATCAAAGATCATTGATTCAAATTCTCGGCCGGAATGGAATCGCGTGTACTTGATATCGCTTGGCTTCAAACTTCCATGCCCGTATGTCTTTGAGGCCGGCAATGTTTGAATTGAATCATCGGAAACCAGGTACAGGCGACCATTATGGGGATTATATCCCATTGATTGCTGATGGGTTCCCGTTTGGTTCTTGAGGAGCTGCTTAACCAACGATACCCGAATGGACTTCGCGCCAAGCACGCCGCGGTAGATCTTAACGTGACCACCGGAAATGCCCCACCAGTACGCATGACCAGAATTATCAAAGGTTAGGTTATGTCCTGCTGGTACCATCGCCCCACGATTGTTCATGTGGAATTTAATTGCCCGGTTCGGCCGCAGCGATGACATGCTAATCCGTTGAATCGTTGAGGAAGCGGTTGGCTTCATGTCAGGGCGATCTCGCCACATCCATAACGAATGCTGTTTCCGGTTATAAGCCAGCGATTGGCCGTGGCCAACATCAATTTGTGGGCCAACCTTAATGCCTGAACTGCCCTTCTTCGAGTCCAAGGCACTTTGGATTGAACCCATCTTGGCGAGCGCAGCACTGCTGTAACGAACCACGAACCCCTTTCCAACCGTGTTGTGTGGTGCGTAAAGCACGAACAGGTACTTGCCCCCAAATGCAGCAGCCTGCGGATTAGTCACATCAAAGGCAGATTTACCAAATACGGCGTGCGTCGTTGGCAATAGATACTTTGTCCGCAGCGTCCACTTTGTCCCACTCGTACTCTTAATTGTGTCACGGCCGCTTGGATTCTTTGACCAGGAATAGTTACCATTTGCCTTCACAAAGTGAACGTTATGATTATTCACTAACCGCAAACTTCCGTACTGAATCAGCGCATTACTCCGCTGAACATAGGTCGCAGCACTGGCAACCCCAGCAACTGACGCAGCGAGTAATACACCTGTTGCGACCCCCACAATAACCTTTCTAATTTTCAATAGATACCCCTCCATTTAAGTAACGGCAATTTAACCATTACTCCCAAAATTCACTATTGACACCCGCGCCCCACGGGAACAATTGTTAATAGTTAAGTCGATTTTACATCTTTGTAATGGAAAAATCATCATGGATTCAATTATGAAATCAATCTTGTAGCGAATCGCGAATCTGAACGAAGTAACTATCGAACGCATCGAGGTGATGACTCCTGATTAGTTTTAAGCCGAAATCCGGGCCTACCAACATCGTAAAGGCCTTTAAGGGAGGAGCCGCCCAGCTATTTTTCGAGAAATACCCAGAAATCAACTCTCATTAATTTGTTCATTTTATGACGTTCGTCTTTCAATTGTCGATTGTTATTTAACAGCGAAGATACCATAATGTTAATAGAAGAATAATGCGTTCATTTAATGACGTTAAAGGAGTTTGCTAAACCATGGCCTACATTGAAGTTCGAAATGAATTCAAAACTTATCAAATGGGAGAAACCGAAATCGTTGCGAATCGCGATGTCAGTTTTGACATTGAAGCCGGTTCGCTAACCGTAATTTTAGGGCCCAGTGGCGCCGGGAAATCGACAATCCTGAATATCCTCGGTGGGATGGATAGCCCAACCAGCGGCCAAATAATCATCGACGGCACCGACATCGCAACGTTTAATGCCCGAGAATTAACCCGGTTTCGCCGCGATGATATCGGGTTTGTCTTTCAGTTCTATAATCTTATTCCCAACCTATCAACTAGGGAAAATGTTGAGCTGGCAACCTCAATCGTTAAGGATGGGTTGGATCCGGTAAAGGTTCTGGATGAAGTTGGCTTATCGGAACGGCTGGATAATTTTCCATCACAACTATCCGGTGGTGAACAGCAACGGGTCGCCATTGCCCGGGCACTCGCCAAAAATCCAAAGCTCTTGCTGTGTGATGAACCCACTGGTGCCTTGGATTACGAAACCGGTAAGCAGGTCCTTCAGCTTCTCAGCGACGCCAGTCGAACCTTTCATAAAACGGTCGTCATTATTACCCACAACTCAGAAATCGCTAAGATGGCCGATCGGGTCATTCATATTAACGATGCCAAAGTTCGCGATGTCGAAAACCATTCAAATCCAACCCCGGTTTCCGAAATTGTTTGGTAGGAGGTGAGATATATGGGAAAGTTACTGTGGCGAGATATTCGGGCATCCCTAGGTCGGTTTATCGCAATCGCATTAATCATTTTTCTGGGGGTTGTAATCTTCGTTGGTGTGAAAGCAACCGGCCCGGGACTCATTGATTCCGCAACCACCATGCTTAACCAACACCAGCTATCCGACGTTTCACTTCTCTCGGATAAGGGCATCACCAGCGATGACGTGAAAGCCGCCGAAAAGGTCAATGGCGCCAAAGCCCAATCAGTTAAGTTCAAATACGTTCTGGGCGGTCAGAATAAGGACGCCGTTGCCCTTTACGGCTACACAAATAACCGCGGTCTCAACCAATTAGAAGTAACCTCTGGTCATCTGCCCCGGAAAAGCAATGAAATCATCTTGGATCAGCGGGCCCAGCAGCAAAATCACTACAAGCTGGGGGACACCTATACATTTAAGAACCAAGCTCATTTAAAGCGGCAAACTTACAAAATTGTTGGGTTTGCGAACTCACCCCTCTATATCGACAATACAACCCGGGGATCAACGGATATTGGCACTGGTCAGGTGGCTTACTTTGCCTATATCAGATCTTCTCAGATGAACCTGCCAACTGCCACCCTACTCAACGTTCGGTTTGATTCCTTAGCAACGAAAGATCCCTTTTCTAAAGCTTATCGTCACGCGGTCAATCAAAAAGTTAACCAACTGAAGCCCATTTTTAAAGAGCGCAAACAACAGCGTAAAGCAGAAATTCTCGCGGAAGGTAATCGCAAACTCTCACCGGCAACCAAAAGATTAACGGCCGCCCAAGCAAAGATTACCCAAGCCAAACAGCAACTCAGCAAGCAATCAAATGGGCGCCTCAAAACAACCGCTAAGTTGACAGCTGCTCAATCGAAAATCAATCAGCAGCGGGCAAAGCTAACCGCGGCGAAAACGCAATTGGCCAAATCCGCAACCCCAACCTATACCTGGTCAACCCGTGAGGATCTCGCTGGATTTTCCGCTTACGGAGACAGCGCGGACCGAATTGCGGCCATCGCAAACGTCTTTCCGGTCTTCTTCTTTCTGTTAGCCGCCCTTATCACCTTCACAACCGTCACCCGAATGGTAGAAGAAGCCCGAATGCAAATTGGCACCTTTAAGGCGTTGGGATTCTCAAATTTAGCCATTGCCAAGAACTATGTTTCGTACGCATTTTTGGCTGGCATCCTCGGAATTGCCTTAGGCTCATTTGTCGGAAACCAATATCTACCCAGGTTTGTGATTTCACTTTATAAGGGATATATCTTCACCGTTCCGATTATTTATTACCAGTGGGCCCAAATTCTCATCGCCGCCATTCTATCGCTGATTGCAACGGTTGGAGCGGCATTGTACGTGATCCTCCGCCAAGTTAAAGAAGTCCCGTCATCACTGATGCGGCCCAAAGCACCCAAATCAGCGAAAAAAATATGGTTGGAACATTTCACCTGGCTGTGGTCCAAACTTCATTTTTATCAAAAAGTCAGTTACCGAAACCTGTTCCGCTTTAAATCCCGGGCGTTCATGACCATTCTCGGCATTGCTGGTGGAACGGCACTCATTTTAACCGGCTTTGGCATCTCTGATTCAATCGGCGCTTCTGGCCATCGTCAGTTTAGCCAAGTGATCAATTATCAGGCGGTTGTTCAGGCCAACGATCCCCACCACTTGAATACCGTCGAAAAGACCATTAGCCAAAGTCCCCAGTACAAATCAAGCACACCAGTCGGCACTGACGTGGTCAAAGTTAAGTCCCACGGTGATCAGCTCAATGACGTTACCATGTACGTAGCCAAGAACCCTCACCAATTTACCAATTACGTTCACCTCCGCAGCATTCAGACGAACGCAAAAGTGACCCTTCCTAAGAGCGGCATTGTCATCTCTGAAAAAATTGCTAACACACTTGGCTTAAAACCCGGTAGTGATCTGCACGTGACAACCGCAAATGGGCATGAGGCGATCATTCCCGTCGTAAAAGTCGTTAAGAACTACATCGGCCACTTCATGTATCTCTCACCCGCCGCGTACGAAAGGGCCTTTAAGCGGTCAATTCCCATTGAAACGCTGATGGTTCAGCTTAAGAAAATGACTGGAAAATCCCAAACAAGTTTGAGTCAAAAGTGGCTAACCGATAATTCTCACGTTCTCGGTGTCAGCTTCACAAATGACCAAAGAAAGACCGTCAACAATATGTCCAATCAGATGACACCGGTTGTCCTGATTTTTATTCTGTTATCAGGGGTTCTTTCCTTCGTCGTCCTGTACAACTTGACCAACATCAACATTTCGGAACGAATTCGCGAACTGTCAACCATTAAAGTGATCGGTTTCTTCGATCGCGAAGTTACGATGTATATTGCCCGGGAAAACATCGTGCTGGCAATTGTCGGCATTATTGTTGGGTTCGGGTTTGGTAACCTGTTGACGCTCTATGTCCTTCATCAGGCGGAAACCGCGACGGTTGTCTTTCCTCTGACTATTCATTTTCAGTGGTATATCGTCGCAACGTTGCTCATGATCCTGTTTAACGTGATCGTCATTTTGGTTGCCCATCGCCATTTAAAGCGGGTCGATATGATCGAAGCCCTCAAATCCAACGAATAGCATTTTCTATTGTTTGGTACCAATTAATAGGGTACAATTCAATTAAGTGAGGAGTGATTATAATGACATCCATTTATGACTTTACCGAAACTGAAATGAATGGTAATCCTATCAACTTAAAAGATTATCAGGGAAAAGTTTTATTAATTGTCAACACCGCCAGTAAATGTGGCTTGGCACCCCAATTAGAGGGGCTCGAATCCCTCTATAAGCAGTATCACAATGATGGACTGGTGGTAATTGGTCTGCCATCAAACCAATTTCACCAGGAATTAGAAACTGATCAGCAAGCCGAAGAGTATTGTCAACTTCATTACGGCGTCACATTTCCAATGACCCGCCGCGTCGCTGTTAATGGTGAGAACGAAGATCCACTTTTTACCTTCCTCAAAGCCCAATCAGGTCACGGAAACATTAAGTGGAACTACACAAAGTTTTTGGTTGGTCGAGACGGCAAATTGATCCACCGTTACGCCCCAATCACAAAGCCGGAAGCAATGGAAGATACTGTTAAACAGGCCATCGCTGCCTCTTAATTTAACAAATTCAACCAATGAGACAGTTACCGTAAAAATCCCGCTGGTCTCAACGACTTCATGTTTATCTGAATAGGACTTCCTTACAAAACGTGCGCCCCAAAACAGCTTTCTACCTATAATTCGGAAGCTGACCGCATTGGGCGCTCGTTTTTTGTCGCGTCATTGCGGTTAAGGGCTTCGGGATCACTCATAAGCTCTTAATTTACTTTATTAAATATTTACATTTCTCGAATTGTGACTTAAAATTTAGAAGTTAATATATTTTTACTTTTATCTTATAGTTCACGGCGTTTTGCAATTCGGGGGGAGTTTGCGTGAAACTACTAAAGGGGCTTTTTTGTCTGTTGGGAATATGCATCACGTTTGCGGTTAGCGAACCAATCGCAAACGCTAAGTTTATTATTTATCATCAGCGGTCATCTGGATTAATTTATCATCGTCATAACATGCGCTTTCTTAATAACCGCAAAGTTCACTACATCCACGTTCCAAAACACTATCATCACGTAAAGCAGGCTTCCAATCCACACTCAATTAAAGCAACTACGGGGAGAAACGTTTCCTTTGCAACCCGTTACATATTACCGTCTCCGGGAAAGAATGGGCAGCACTGGGGAAACCCTCAATCAATTGCGATGACAGGTAAAAAGTACATGTACATCGTTTACTGTCCGACAAATCTTCACAATAAGGGCCGCATTGTTCGATTCAACACTCAGCGACTGGATCAATTGGGAGCCCGGTTATTTCCAAAGGAAGTCCGGGATGCGTACGTTAAACACCACGGTAAGTACAATCCAATGCAAAAGGAAATCCAAGCGGCCATCAAAGTGGGCCCCTTGTTTGTCACCGGTCACGGGCAATCACTGGCCTATAACTGGAAGAATCATGGAATGTATATGTGGCGTGATAAAGAACGCGCCCCCCGAGTACCAATCAACTATTGGGGATACATTCAACACATCAATCTCAAAAAGCTGCGGCCAGACCATGCGATTCGTTTTCGCTTATCAAGTCACGGGCTCAGCGTCCCCGGCGGCCATAACTTAACATTTGATCGGGCCGGGAATGCCTATTTCTGGACGAACCCAGGCTGGTGTGCCTATTTATTCAAGGGTAAAATCCACCACCGATCCGTCAAATTTCGGCTAACCAAACAGAAACTTCGTCACCAACCGGGAACCAGAATTCAAAGCATGGCTTACAATCCGGCTCGTAAACGGCTCCTTCTGATATCGGACGCCTCAGTTGCCAGTTTCCCCAAGAATCGGTTGGACGGCCAGGGGCATCTGACCAATAGTTGCTTCGAATGGAACGAATTTGGGCCAAAACGGGAATTTGAAGGAATTGCCTACGACGGCCATAGTGGTTTGGCAAACTTATTGGTTAACCATGTCCCCGAAGTATTAATTTCAAACCGTTCATTTTAATATGTTTTATAATCGCAAATCTAGTATCCGGTTTTGCGATTTTTTAGTCGTACTTCGCCATGCTATAATGGCAACTGGAAAGGAGTGACCCATCTTGAATCGTCAATCAATGAAGTCCCCACTAACCCTACTATTAACGGTAATTTCGGCGCTCAGTTTTCTTGCAGTCACAAGCCCAACTCAAGCATCCTCTAACTTGGGAGATAATATTTCAATCACGTATGTTAAGGTGAAGCGGCCAATCTTTACTGGCCAGTATACCAAGGTAGATGGCCACCGCGGTAAGCGAATCTTGACACCAAAAGGAACCATTCTTAAAGTGCTTCTCACATCGGGCAATACGGCCGTTCTGTCTCGCGGCTTAATGAGTTACAAAGCCCAACAGCATCTGTATGAAAACAAAATGGCCTCCTACCACACGAAGCATTACAACACCAAATACTTTGCCCCTTACCGGTTTAAATTGCCAGTTCGCGCTCGAGTAATGCAAGTTGGTTCTGGATATACAAATCAAGCAGCTTCGAATTACAAGCCGATTTTCTACATCACAATGGACGGCTACTTGCAATATTATAGTGGTGCCCGTCTCAAACATTACGACATTAAAAACAGCTTTGAATCCAAGTCGGGTTCACAAGATGAAAATCCGCTGTGGCGAATCAAACCAACCACCATGGTGAAAATTAATCATTTCAAGACAACGGGCAACACATCCTATGTCTATTACAAAAAGCCGATTAAGGGACTGCCTGACAGGAAGGTCTCTTCGAGATATTACCGCCTGTCAATTCGGAAAATTAAAAATCAACAACGTACTTGGCGAAATGGCGACTCGGCACTCACTGCCTGGTGGACCCAATACAATGTTGGCGGCCACGCCTTTTATGACTTAATCGAGATGGAGGCTGACAGTTAACAAATCCACTTCATTTTTAAGCAGAAGAACAATAACGCCCCTTAGATTCAACGCTTGCTCGCGCTGATCTAAGGGGCGTTCTCTGGTTATTCAAACTGCGCTTCATAAAGTTTCTTATAGTAACCATCCTGAGCCATCAACGATTCATGGTTACCGCGTTCAACGATTTTTCCATCGTCAACAACCAAAATCTGGTCGGCATTATGAATCGTTGAAAGTCGGTGGGCAATCACTAACGATGTTCGCTGCTCCATCAAATTTTCCAATGCATGTTGGATCGTCTTTTCTGATTCATTGTCCAGCGAAGCGGTGGCCTCATCCAACACGACAATCTGGGCATTTTTGAGAAGCGCCCGAGCAATCGCAATCCGTTGCTTTTGGCCACCGGATAGTTTGATCCCCCGCTCGCCAACTTGGGTTTTCATCTTTTCGGGTAATCCCTGAATGAACGCGTCAATATCGGCTAACTTTGCGACTTCCCAAAGTTGATCTTCGGTTGCCCCCGGCGTTCCGTACTTAATATTATCAGCAATCGTCCCGTCAATAATGAAAATATCCTGCGACACAATCGCAATGTTTTGCCGTAACGACCGTAACTTAATGTCCTGGATCGAAACGCCATCAAAGGTAATTTGACCACTATCAATATCGTAAAGGCGATCCAGCAATTCGGTCAACGTCGATTTCCCGGCACCCGAATGGCCAACCAACGCGGTTTGTTTACCAAACGGAATCTGAAAACTCACGTCCCGAATCGCCGGTTCATGGGCGGCCTTTGGATCATCAACGTCATAGGTGAACGTCACGTGGTTAAATTCAACCCCCCGCTTAATTTCTGGAAAATCAACCGCGTTTGGCGCATCCATAATTTGCGGTTTGAGCGCCATAATGTCCATAATCCGGCCGTAAGAAACCAATGACTGTTGAAACTGATTCAGTAATCTTGAAAATGAACTAATCGGGCTTTGGAGGATTCCCACATAGCTCAGGTAGGCGACCAACTCCCCAAGGGTCAGCTGCTTCTTAAAAATAAAAATTGTTCCTAACAGTAACACGGTCGCGGTTCCCAAATACTCAATAAAGTTGATGAGCGGTGAAAAAATCGCTTGGTTCCGCGTTGCTTCAATGATGTTATCCTTATTCATATTTGCGAGTTTGCTGAACCGGTTGGTTTCCAAATCCTCAGTGGTGTAACTCTTAATCAGCTGAATCTCGGTTAAAGTATTCTGCAGCTGATTCGTCATCAAGGCTTGGGATTGCCGGGCTTTCCGGTATGATTCACGAATTCGGGTTCGAAAAACGCGCACCACCAGGAAAATAAACGGAAACGTCAAACTCACTGCCAACGCCATTTCCCAGTTAACGAAGTAGATAAAAAACAGCACGCCAACAAACGTAAACAAACTGCCGACTAACGACAACATATTGGGTGAAATTAGGTTTTGGAGGTTATTAATGTCTGACGTCAGTCGAACCATCAAATCCCCAGTTTTACTGGACTCGAAAAAGTGGGTATCCAAACGGATGAGGTAACGATACAACTGGTTTCTTAGGTTTGTGATTGCCCCCTGGCTCATAACACCCATCCAGTAGGTTGAAAGATAGGTGAAGACACCTGAAATCGTCACCGTTAGAAGCAGGAGCCCCACGACAACCACTAGCTCGGCAACGCTCTTATTTGGAATCACGTGATCAATAATATATTGGTTGAATTGTGGCAGCAAGAAATCCATTAAGGATAGAATCGTTAATACCACTACGTTGAGGATCAACACCCAGGGGCGCTTGAGAACCGTCCCAAAAACGAACTTAAACATCCCCATCATTGTGACTTTAGATTGACTTTCGGAATCGCTCTGTACCGATTGATTGGAAGCTTTTTGCATGTGATTGCCCCCTCATTTCTGTTTAATCATTTTAATTGCACACAATTAAAGCTAATCAATTATCGACCGAATCCGCTTTTAAGTCAACAAAAAGGCTCCCAGTGTGACGGGAGCTCAAAGTGATGCATGAGGATTTATTGAAAATGGTACTTATCATTCATTAAACGAACGCTGGGCAGTTACTCCTAAAAAAAATCGTAAAAAGGCTAACAGAAGGTTTATCATGCAAATGAGTTATGTTACACTTTGCCCACAAAATTAATTTGAGGTGATCATTATCGAATTACCTGCAAAACGTGGTCTAACGAACTTCGATCTGAAGCTTATCGGAATCACGCTAATGGTGGTTGACCACATCCACGAAATGTTTGCTGGCGCCGGAGCTCCTGACTGGATGGACTGGTTTGGTCGGCCCGTGGCCACAATCTTCTTCTTTTTGAGTGTTGAAGGATTCACTCATACCCATAACCAAAAGCGCTACCTGTTCCGTCTGCTGATCGGTTTTTGGACAATGCAGATTGGAAGTCAGATTGTTCAGCACTTCTTCAGCGTCGGTGATCTTGGCTTGATGAATAATATTTTTTCCGACATATTCATTGGCGTTTTAACCATGTATGGTTTCCAATTAATTGGGACCGGGCGGACGACCCACCACCCTCGGCAAATAATGATTGGTATCTTGATGATTCTCACACCAATTATCCTGAGCGGTTTGATGATCGCATTCTCCTCCGCTCACTGGCTATCAATGGGAATTTATGTGCTATTTCCAACCGTTCTGACAGCTGAAAATAACGTGTTCCTCTATATTGGTCCCCTCATGTATCTCCTTAGAAAACATCGAAATTGGCAATTGATCGCAATTGCTGTATTTGCATTACTGGCAACCGGGTTTTCGGCGAACAATCTGCTCACCACAAACACGGAATGGATGCGCGTTTTCGCCATCATCCCGATTTACCTCTACAACGGAGAACTCGGCAGATCAATGAAGGGATTCTTTTACGCCTTCTACCCACTACACATCTGGTTCTTGTACATTCTGGCATCCCTTCTGGGGGTTAAGTCGTAGAAGCCATCTCTATAAGTACTTTTCTGGATCCCCAGGATTTGCCTTAGCCGTGTAATTCAGGACTTCAATTTTGATGATCCCGACATGGGCAACCGCCGCATCCGGTAAATCAGCCCATGGATGCCCAACCTCATGCTTGGTAATCTGTTGCAGGGCGTGGCGCTTAATTTTTAAATCATCTACTAATTCAGCATTCCCATAACCCATCACACTTCGGTACTGAAAGCTCGGGGTGTGATGTTGCGGGTCCTTTGGCACCAGAACCCGGCCATCCACGTCAATCGAAAACCCAACCTTGCTGTTGTTTGCGATTAGTTCTCGTTTGTGACCAACCGGTGCGCCATGAATATACAGGATAAGATGATTTCGATCATTGAATTCAAACCCGTAATTTGTCGGCACAACGTAGGGGTACTCACCAGTTGAAAGGCCCAGGTGAATGACCTGCCCAGCCGTTAAAATTGATTTAATTTGGGTAATATCCGTTACTTCACGATCAGTTCTTCGCATTTCAATTCACTCCTATTGGCTCACTTACTTGAAATGGCCAGCTTTAATCTGTTACTTTAAATAATATCTAAGGCGGGCCACCAATGTTCCCTATTCAGGAACGTCGGTGGCCCGTTTAACTATTCTAAAAAACTTCTGGTTTAACTAAATTTAATTGACTTGGTGCAGTGACTGTTTCCCTTGAAGAATGGCATCGACATCGTTCAAAGTAATCTCAACCATGTTTTGAACGGCAACTTCCGTATAGAACCCAATGTGGGGACTGACATTCACGTTTGGCATAGCCAACAGCTTTTCCAAATTGTCATTGTTCAATGGTTTGCCCGTTAGATCATGATTGACAATTGGCGTTTCGCCTTCAAATGTATCAATCGCGGCAGCGGCAATCTCTTTATTCTCCAAGGCGGCAACTAAATCACCCGTTTTAACCACCGGACCCCGCGATGCATTAATGAAGATGGCGGTTGGTTTCATTTCCTTGAAAACAGCGGCATCGATCATATGGTGCGTTTCATCGGTTAGCGGCGTGTGCATGGTGATAATATCGGCCGTTTTATAAACCGTTTCGTGATCGACATAGGTAACGGTATCGTTTAAATCCGGGCGGTGAATGGGATCAGCGGCAATCACGTTCGCACCAAGGGCCCTGAAGATCCGCGCCACGGCGCTCCCGATTTTACCAGCCCCAATAATGCCAACAGTTAACGTGTGAATTTCTTTGGCTTCCGTATTAACCCAGGTGAAATCGCCGTGTTCTTCGCGAGCGCGAACTTCACCGAGATGGCGCAAAAGATACATCACGTCAGCAAGCACCAGTTCACTTACGGATCGTGGTGAATAGCCGGGCACATTTGTGACGACTAAGCCGTTCTTAGTGGCTTCTTTTAAATCAATAATTTCAAATCCGGTACTCCGAAGTGAAATTTGTTTGATGCCAAATTCCTTGAGCTTTTGATACACAACCGGTTCGGTAATTGACGCGTGCTGAAGAATCGCGATCCCATCATATCCCTTTGCAAGATCAACGGTGCTGCTGTTTAGGGGTTGATTATTGGTATCAATTTGATAACCAGGGTGATCCTTCACCCACTGGTTAATGGGGCCTTTTTCATCTGGGCGAACGGTGTACATCAAAATTTTCATTATTATTTTCTCCTCTTTTGATAGATTAATACTTAGTTAGCGGTCGGCCTAATCAACGGCCTTAGCTTTATCGGCAACGAATTTTTGGATCCGGTCAACGGCTTTATTCAAATCGGCTTCACTGGCAGCGTAACTAATTCGAACGTACCCTTCACCACCGGGACCAAATGAGGCGCCCGGAATAACGGCAACTTTCGCCTGCTCAGCTAATTCATAACAGAACTCAACGCTGTTTTGGTTGAGACCGGCGGGAATCTTAGCGAAAATGTAGAACGCCCCATTCGGGTTCGGACACGAGAATCCGGCCTTTGATAATCCCTTAATGAGTAAGTCTCGCCGTTTAATATATTCCGCCTTCATCGCTGAACTATCATCGAGTCCGTTCTTAAACGCCTCTTCGGCCGCCGCCTGAGCGTTGGTCGTCGCCGAAGTGATCGTAAACTCGCTGACCTTGCCAATTTCACTAATAACATCCGCAGGACCGCAGATCATCCCAATCCGCCAACCGGTCATAGCGTGAGACTTAGAAACCCCATTCATCACTAAGGCCTGGTCAGGGAGAATTGAACCCATTGAAACGTGAGTGCCATCGTAGGTTAACTCACTATAGATTTCATCACTGAGGACAAAAATATCGTACTTGGAAATGACATCGGCAATTTTTTGGAGATCCTCACGATGATAAGTAACCCCGGTTGGATTAGTCGGGTAGTTTAAAACGACCGCCTTAACCGTCTCTTTGTTGTCTTCAATCACCTTCGCCAATTTTTCTGGTGACAGGATAAAACCGTTATCAGAGGTGTCAATAAAAATTGGTTTGGCACCGCCAAGCATGGCAATGGGAATGTACAACGGAAAGATTGGGGTTGGAATAATCACGGTATCCCCAGGGTTCAGCATCGCCGTCAGGGCAGAATAGATGGCCCCAGTTGCGCCGGCAGTCATTAAGATCTGGGTTTCAGGATCGTAGTTCACACCGTACTTCTTACTGAGGTAATTCGTTGCGGCCTTGCGAAGCCCCAGCGTCCCCCGCGAATTTGTGTAGTGACTGTCGTTATTGTTAATTGCGTTGATGGCAGCCTGCTTAATGTGGTCGGGAGTGTTAAAGTCCGGTTCCCCCAACGTCAGTTTCACAATGTCAGGAATCGTCGAAATCTTCTGGTTAAAAGTTAAAATTGAAGATGGTGATAACGCGGCTACCCGCTTATTCATTCGATCAACTAATTTACTCATAATATGGATCTCCTCCTAAAAAAATAAGTCCTCTCAGTCATCATTGACTGAAAGGACTTCCCAAAAATGGTTTAATCCCGCACAGTCAATTGCTTGATCTGCGCGGCCTTTTAATTTTCATCACGAAAATCTCTTGGCTTTTACAGATCACATCTGAAAAAACCAAAAGTAATAACGACAAGTATTCAGTTGAGTTTTACTAGTGTTTGGCATAATTAAAAACTCCTTAGAATATCTTACGTTTTTATCATAACCGTTTTATTTTGTGAAAGCAAGAGGCAGTTTGGCAAAACGCCAAGTGCGAATAACTGCCAAAGAAACCGATACCAAAAAAATTGAAATTATCCTTGCATCCTCAGCATTTTATTTTATACTAGTGAGTGAGGACTTACTCATTATAAAAATGGAGGTGTTGAAAATGGCAATTACAATCCAAGTATCCAATCTTCAACAGGGATACGGCAAAACCATTGTCCTAAAAAATATCAATCTAACGGTTCATAACGGCGAAATACTAGGCCTCATTGGTCCAAGTGGGGCTGGCAAAACGACGCTGGTCAGCACAATTATGGGGATGCTAACACCCCAGAAAGGAACGGTAACGGTGCTGGGCCAACGGATGCCTAACCGGAAACTCTTGGCCAAAATCGGTTATATGGCCCAAACCGATGCCCTTTACAGTACATTAACCGCAAGAGAAAATCTTAACTTTTTCGGTTCAATGCAAGGAATTGCCAGTGATAAATTAAAAACGCAGATCCCATATGCGGCTAACATTGTCAATCTGGTGCCCGATCTAGACAAGTACGTCAAAGATTATTCCGGGGGCATGAAACGCAGGTTATCGTTAGCAATTGCTTTGGTTTCCGATCCGGAACTATTAATTCTGGACGAACCAACCGTGGGGATTGACCCTGAACTGCGCCAACAAATCTGGACCGAGCTTCATAATATTGCCGACGAGGGCAAAACAATCCTGCTCACAACCCACGTGATGGAAGACGCCGAACAGTCTGACCAACTGATGATGATTCGCAACGGCGCGGCAATTGCGCAGGGAACCCCCGATCAATTAGTGAAGGATTACCAAGTGAAAACCGTCGAAGAAGTCTTTTTAAAGGCAGGGAGGATGCAAGATGAGAATAATCGCAATGATTAAACGGGTGTTACGAGAAATGGTGCGGGATAAGCGAACGCTTGCCCTGATGTTTTTGGCACCGTTATTTATCCTAACGTTGATGTACTTTCTATTTCAATCCAACACAACGCAAACCGCATCACTTGGCGTGCGCGGTGTTGATACGACGCTGGTAAACGCCGTTAAAAACAAGCATATCAAGATTCACCATATTTCTAATCAAGCCAGCGCCGAAACCAACATCCGGAACCATAACTATGCTGGGTTCATTTCTCAGAGCGGTGACAAGCTCACTTTAACCCTGCAAAACGCGGATCAAAGCAAGAGTGCCATCCTAAAGCAGAGCCTCCAAGCAGCCCAAATCAAGTTGCGCACTCAGGCGGCCGCGACTGCTATCAAATCGCAGCAACGCGCCCTGAAAGCTCAACAACAAATCATTCAGAAACTGCAAACCTCATTGGCAATGGCAAGTCGTGGTGCGCGTTCGTCACGATCGCAAGCTGCGCCAAAGTCAACTGCATTGCCGAATAAGTCAAAGGCAACCCTGGCCAAGCAGTCGGTAAAGCCAGTCAACTACTCGGCAACCACTCACTACCTTTATGGCAGCAGTGATTCAACCTTCTTTGATACCCTGCTCCCCATCATGATTGGCTTCGTGGTGTTCTTCTTCGTGTTCTTAATTTCAGGCATCGCCCTGTTACGCGAACGAACCACCGGCACTTTGAATCGTTTGTTAGCGACTCCCGTGAAACGTGGCGAAATTATTTCCGGCTATCTGGCGGGTTACGGTATCTTTGCCCTGATTCAGACGCTGCTGATCGTGGTGTTCAGTATTTACGCTTTCAAGATTCAAATTCTTGGCAGCGTGTGGAACATGTTTCTCATTAATATTCTTCTGGCGATCGTCGCGTTAACCATGGGGTTATTCATCTCAACGTTTGCCTCATCTGAATTTCAGATGGTCCAATTCATTCCCGTGGTTGTCATTCCCCAGATTTTCTTCTCCGGAATCATTCCCATCAGTCAAATGGCGGGATGGCTGCAGCCGGTCGCTAAGATTATGCCACTTTATTACGGCGCAACGGCCATGAGTAACGTGATTGAGAAGGGATCAACCTTTACTGACATTTTTGGGGATGTGATTGTTTTATTGATCTTCTTCGCGTTATTCTTAGTGTTAAACTTAGTATCGATGCGGCGTTACCGCCAAGTATAGGAGGCCAGTCACCAATGGTAATTAAAAATCTTCAGGACTTATTTTCTGAAAGTCTGGACGAAACCCAGTTAACTGCAAAACAAAAAGCGGTTTTAAGAGCCAGCCTCAAGCTGTTTTCGGATAAGGGCTTTGATCGCACCAGTACTAGCGATATCGCCCAACTCGCTGGGGTTTCCGAGGGCACCGTCTATAAACAATTCAAAACAAAGGACGGCATCTTGGCCGCAATCTTGGGGCCATTTGTTCAGCAAGTCATCCCAAGGGCTGCTTCGGAATTTTCCGAAACCATAACGGCAACCACTTATCCGTCCTTCGAAGAATTTTTAAGAACGGTCATTAAGAACCGAATCATCTTCGTAATTGATAATCAACGCCAGTTACGAATTGTGCTTCAAGAGATTATCACCGATAATAATATGCGTCAGACATTTACCAAACTCATTCAGGAACTGGTTAGTGGCCCACTTGGCCAAGCAATTAGCCACTATCAGCAAGCCGGTCTAATCGTTCAGTGGCCGGTCCTTCGGGTTTTCCGCTACGTTGCGGCAACCATCATGAGTTACGCGATTCCCGTTGCGCTGGCGGGGTCATCGATTAACACTCAAAAGGTAACGGATGAGGCGGCGGAATTCTTGTTGAAGGGGCTTAAACCTTAAGAAACTCCGTTAAGAATGTTATTAGTTACCCATCAGAAGGATTTAGAAAACAAATTCACGTTTCTTCTAAGGATAACCCCCGAAAGGATTAGTAGAAATTGACGTCTCATAAATATCATGATACCTTGATTTTGAAGTGTTACTCATAAAGCAATCGTTTTTGAAACCTTATAAAGTGTCATTCAAAGATATAGAAGGTCAAATTAGAATCAAATAACTTTTTGATCACATGAATTCGGCATAAAGGGCCTTATAATAAATGATAATTAAGATATTCTGAAAGGGGTATTCCATTATGAATAAAAAAGTTACAAGCCTTTTTTTACTGACACTGCTGGGGGCTGGGGTTGGTTTTGCAACAACCCAACCAACGACGCAAGCGGCCTACAAGTGGGTAAAAACAAAATCATATAATGACATTGCTTATCACGCCAAATCTACGAAATCCGCATATATATGGAACAAATATCACACAAAGAAACTGCATAATTTAAAGAATTATCCCTACGCTACTTGGCATCTATCTCAAAGTGTCAAGATGGTTAACGGCAAAAAGGCGGCCGTCTATTATAAGGTGGTTAACTATCGTGGCGGAGCAAACGGTTACGTATGGCGGGGATACTTGGCAAAGGGGCCTAATAATCGCATCAAAGACCCTGCGGCAAACGGCGGTGTCAAAACTAAGACGGCTGTGAGGCAGGCAATTCTAACCGTCATGAAAGGCACCGTTCCAGATAAAGCCCTTCAAGCAGTGGCCGACACCGGCGATCGGTTAATTACGTCTGATAGCTATGAATACTTTAAGGGCCAACTACCAAAGGAAGAACAAACTCAATTTGTTCTAATCACTTCAGTTGGTGGGGGTGAATATGATGCGGCCTTAAGAAACGGAGAAATCACATATAACACTTACCTCAAGGAAAATATTATAAGCGAATTACAGGAGCGAAATTTGTCATTATCGGCAGTTAATGGTTATCGAATCGGAATTAATGTTGGTACCAACGGTGGTGCATTTATCTTGTTACTACCGCCTAAGTAGTGTTGAAAATGCAAAGAAAGCTTGAACTGAACCCCTTGAATCGGAGAAGTCTAATTCAAGGGGTTCAGTTCAATTGAGACATGTTAGTGTCTTTTACGCTTCAAATAAACTCAGACAATTACGAACGCTTTTAATAGACACTCAAATACGTAATAAAAATTTTTAATAACACTAGACCCCGTTAAAGCGACCGCTTCTTTTTATCAGTAGAGTACCTCTCTCTTTTCACTAGAGAACTTAAAATAAGTCCAATACTAAGAACAACTCCAATAACATCTAAGCTTGCATCCAAATTAACGCTTCCCCGCTGCACAATGCTATATACATCTAAAACAGCAAAAGCTAGTCCAAGCCAAAAATTCAATGTCTCGTAAAAGAAACGATTCAATGTCCATTTATTCACGATTGTTACCTCCATGTTTTCAGTGATTAGATATCAGTCTCAACTCGAATCTATCTAACTTCTAATATAAATGCAATACTATCCGAGTCTACAATAACTAGACATGCAAATTGACAAGGGTCTAGTTATTGTTACATAATTAATGAAGCCAACCAACAGGAGACATAACACATGGACGTTTCAGAAAAGCTAAGATATTATCGTAAACAAAATAATCTCACTCAAAAAGAACTTGCAGACAAACTTCACGTATCCAGAAAAACGATTTCTGCTTGGGAAAATGGGCGCGGTTATCCCGACATTAGCAGTATTACAAAATTAAGTGATATTTTCGACATCTCAACGGATGATCTGTTAAGAGATAACAATCTTCTAAAACACTACGCTGAGCAAGATAAGCAGGGTCAACGAGCTGAAATTGTGGCCAAAATTTCCTATTTTTTAGATTTAATCCTGACATTAATAGCTTATGGACATATATTCAAAGTATTAAATTTGGACGGTTCAATTATCATACCTTTTCTAATTGCGAACCTAATTCTCTTTGCTTTGAGTTATCCAACCGAAAATACGTCGAAAAATAAATTTAAAGTTATAATTGTGTCAATAGTACTGATCGCCGCTTTGTTCATAAATTCAATTATAGTTCCACTGAATACTGAGCTCTTTGAATTACTTAAAACAAATAACCAAGCATATAAATTGGGCGTCATCAGCGATCAGCTCACCACAATTATTCTACTATCGATTTCGGTAACACTAATCACTTGCTTTTACCCACATATCCGAAAACGAAAAAGCCCAGCAACCAGATAAACCGAAACTAGTCCTAGGTTAAGCGAACAAAGTTAATTCTCATTATCAGAAAATTAGGTCTACAAAAGTTTTCAAATACTGTCGTATCAGTGTCTATCAGACATAGCTTGTATTATTCCCTGTTTGGGGCGATTCTGTAATTATCAATTAGTTCTCGTAGACTCATATATTGAACGTCTCACTGCTTAATAATACGGAGGTAATGATAATGAGTAACTTGACTTTGAATCGCTTTTTTTACAAGACATTCAGTTTTTGGTTTGGCTTAGTCCTCGCGATTTCAAATAGTTATGATCTTGTACAGCGTGGTTATTTGAACTTTGATGCGAGTTTAGACTTAATTGGTCTTCTTATCAGCTTGGCACTTATGCTGAGTGCGGTAATTAGAAGACAGAGCTATGCTGGAAACAAGACGAATGGTACTGCTTAGGGAGGGCAAAAATGATCAACAAGAAATTCTATTTCGATATCGCCTTTTGGGTGTACCTCGTCATTTTTATAACCAGCGTAAAACCTGCGTTCAGCATCAACCTACATAGCTTAAATTGGTATGTTGAAACGGCCTTTATGCTTATTGGGCTTATCGGAATGATCTATATTGTATTCTTCGAGAAGGCACCCAATGGTCACCATAATAATGGCAAATAACCGCTGCCTTACAAAGTCAAAGGGAATCATCACTGCACAAAGCAGTCATGATTCCCTTTTCCATAAGTCTTAATCCTTCACAGCAATTGCCTCAATCTCAACCTTAGCTCCCAGAGGCAGGCCATTAACACCCACTGCTGAACGAGCCGGCAATACTTTTGCCCCACCGAAAAATTGGTCATAAACCTTGTTAATATCCCCAAAGTCATTAACATCGGCCATAAATACGATTACTTTAACAACGTTGCCGAAGTCAAAACCGGCCGCCGTCACAACTTCTCGTAAATTATGTAACGCTTGGGTTGCCTGGTCAACCGCGTTTGCACTCGCAAACTTACCGGTTTCCGGATTTAACCCAATTTGACCCAAGCAGTACAGAGTATTACCAGCTTGAACTGCTTGTGAATAAGGACCGACTGCGCTTGGTGCTTTCGTTGTTGCAACTTCTTTTGCCATATAATCATCTTCTTTTCCAAATTTAATGGGACACTCAACGGCGGATCCGTTTTAGCCCGCATCAGAATTGGCAAAATTATAGCACAAGACAATTATATTTAACATAGGGGATTATGCCTAAACCGGGTTACGGCCTTCCAAGATGGAGTGCAGCGGCCCCCAGCGTAAACTTCTTATACGTCACGTTATGCATCCCCGCGTCCTCAAACATCTGCGCCAGCTCATCAGCTGACACAAACTCCTTTGTCGTGCGTAACAGGTAATGGTACTCACTGTATTTATTGACAGCCAACTTAGCCATTACCGGCACCGTCTTAAAATAGGCGTTCCACCCGAGCTTCACAACCGGATTAGTGGGCTTCGAAGTTTCCAAGCAGGCAATTTTACCGTTATGGCGGACCACCCGAACCATTTCGCGTAACACCTGATTGGCATCGGGAACGTTCCGCAAACCAAAACCGATGGTGGCAACGTCGAACTTATCATCATCGTATGGCAAATGCATCGCGTCTCCCTTTACAAGCGTTACCCGGTCCTTTAACCCAGCTTCTGCAACCTTCTTGGCGGCAATTTTCAACATTTGATCGCTAAAATCAAGGCCAATTACCTGCCCCGAAGGACCGACCGCCTTGGCTAACGCAATGGTCCAATCGCCTGAACCACAACACACGTCAATCGCAAAGTTTCCCGGTTGAACGTCCAGCCGCTGCATAGCAACTTTTCGCCATTGTTGATGATTGCCTAAACTGATTAAGGAGTTCATTTTGTCATAGTTGGGGGCAATCTGATTAAAAAGCGACTGCACTTTTGATTCTGGTGTTTTATTCGTTAGGGTCATGATTAATTCCTCACTTACGCTTGCGTGTTATATAATTTAACTATATGATTTGATCGATCCGCATTAAATCGATTGAAACTTACTTTTATTATGGAGGGTTATAATGAGTTTAGCAAACTTTCTTGAGTTAGTTGAATTTAAGGCTAAGTCAGCCAGCGTGTTCCCATTTATTGTGGGACTATTCTTTAGCTGGTATTTCTTAAATTCAGTTAACGCAGCGTATGCAATTTTATTCTTCGTTGCCATGTTCTTATTTAACATGTTCGTCGATATCTGGGACAACTACAACGACTATCGTCACTCAGATCTTGAAATCTACAAGACCGGTACCAACATTATCGGCCGTGAACACCTCTCGATCCCGCTACTTCAAGGGATCATGGCTACCTTCTTCTTCGTGGCGATGGGAATCGGTGTGTTTCTAACGGTTCAGGTTGGCTGGCCACTTCTATGGATGGGCATTTTCTGCTTTTTAATCGGCCTTCTGTACGCTGCTGGACCGGTTCCAATCTCCAACACACCGTTTGGTGAACTGGCATCGGGCTTCACGATGGGCGTGATGATTACCCTGATTTCAGTTTACATAAACTCCTATCAGATTTTCCAGTGGGACAGCCAATTGTTATGGAAAATTTTACTTGCGGCGTCATCGGAATTTGTCTGGATTGCCAACATCATGTTTGCCAACAACATTTGTGACGCTCACGAGGACGAAATGAATAAGCGCCATACCATCGTGCACTATTTGGGCGTCAAAACTTCCGTGTGGCTGTGGAACGCTTTAAACGTTTTGGCCATTCTGCTCATCTTCTTTGGCATTTACGTGGGCGTTTATCCAATTGCCCTGATCGCAATCGTTGTGATGCTCCCAATGATCATCAAACAAATGCGTCTCTTTACTCACAAACAGGTAAAACGAGAAACATTCGTCTGCTCGGTAAAAATTCTCATTAATGGATCCCTGGGACTATGTTTGGGATTTCTAATCTATCTTGTCTATTCATTAGTCGCTTAATAACGACTTAAAAAGGTTTCCGAAAAAATCGGAAACCTTTTTTATCTCAATCGCAAATGGCAAAATTTATTTTGGCAAGAAAATCAGAACTGTGACCCAACCACCCGATTATAATAACGAAGGTAAAACGCCCCTGTTGCTTGTTCCAAAGTGATGTGGGTCACACTGAGATTATCCGGCTCTTGAATCACCATCATGTTTTGTGGGTGTCCCAGGGCTGCAAGAACCGCCGCCTTAATCGTAAAGCCGTGAGTAACCACAATAATTTTATCGTTGGGATACGCCTTTGCGTTCGTCTGCATAAATGCTTCAGCGCGCCCAATGACGTGGTCAAACGTTTCGCCATGGGCCTGATTGGCATAGCTTGGGAGCACGTCATCCAGCACGTGATCAAATAAGTCGGGATATTTTGCTTCCAAATCAGAATTCTTTGTGCCGTCCCAGTCACCATAGGAGATTTCCAAAAGCTGTTTATCATAAGTTACCGGTAAGTGCGCACTTTGGTTCAAAATGTCAGCAGTATCTCGAGTCCGTTGCAGCGGGCTTGCAATGATGCGATTTGCAAACGCAATGTTGAAGTGTTCGTGAACTGTTTGCGCTTGTTTGCGCCCAGTTTCCGTTAGATATGTAATATCAGTATTAATTGTGCCCTGCTTCAGACCAGCTGCATTGGCAGCCGTTTGGCCGTGGCGCACAAAATAAAATTCAGTCATCTTTATTTGCCTCCAGAGTGAGTTTGAATCATTATCGCATATTTAGGCCAAAACACAAAGCGATCATTTTTGGTAAAAGTCAGCAAATTCCGAATGATATTTAACGATTAGTGAATTTTATTTAGTTATTACGAAATATTGGGTTGCTTTTCTGTCACGGTTCTGTTAGATTTTAATTAGAAAGATATGGAGGTTACCTGATGACTGCGACTTTAATTAATTTAATGCAAACAACTTCATCCTCCTGGTCTACAGTGACATCTATGTAGGCTATCTTTTGGTATGAATTTACCAGCAAAAGGTCTCACATAGATGAACGTTCAACATCACTGTGAGGCCACTATACCGAGAATGACGGGCCCTCACAGCGATCGAACTACTGTGAGGGTCTTTTTGTTCTCAGCACCATCGGCACCACCAAGTTATTTTTATGAAAGGGAGTTCTAGTTCATGACGGTATATAATTTTGCAGCAGGTCCGGCAACGCTTCCCGACCCGGTTATTCAGCACATTCAAGAGGAGTTACCTTCTCTTCAGGGATCTGGAATGAGTATTCTTGAGATTTCTCATCGTTCTCAAATGTTCAATGATATCATCAATACCGCTAAGCAGGATATCAAAGATCTGATGCACGTTCCTGACAACTATCACATTCTGTTTTTCCAAGGCGGCGGTACCGGTCAATTTGCGGCCGTTCCCCTTAATTTGGCCACCAACCATCATAAGATTGCATTACTGGATAGTGGCCACTGGGCAAGCCGTGCCGGTGATGAAGCTGCCAATCTCGGCGTTGACGTGGACGTTCTGGCTTCCACCAAGGAACAACATTATACTGAGTTGCCAAAAATGCCGCATCCTATTTCTTCTGCGGACTATGACTACCTTCATATCACCACCAATAATACCATCGAGGGAACTGCCTACCACACCCTTCCAGAACACGGTGATGTCACATTAGTTGGGGATTTATCATCCAACTTTATGGCTGAAGAATACAACGTTCAAGACTTCGGGTTGATATTCGGCGGCGTTCAAAAGAACTTGGGACCAGCCGGCGTCACAATCGTGATTGTTCGTGATGATTTGGTTAAACACGTCGACCACGTTCCAACCATTTTGGACTATGAAAAGTTCGTCAAAAAGAATTCAATGTTTAATACCCCGCCAGTTTTTGCCATTTACGCAACCGGCCTTGTCCTGAAGTGGTTAAAAGATCAGGGCGGCATTGCTGGAATTGAAGCCATTAACCGTAAGAAATCGTCACTGCTTTATGATTTCTTGGATAACTCGGAGCTCTTTAATAACAACATTAAAAAATCAGACCGTTCGCTTACCAACGTGCCATTCAACACACCCGATCCAGAGCTCGACAAACAGGTAATTCAAGCGGCCGACGAGGCGGGACTTAAGAACTTAAAGGGTCACCGAAGCGTTGGTGGTATGCGGGCCAGTCTATATAATGCAATGCCACTTGAGGGCGTTGCCGCACTAGTCGATTTCCTGAGTGATTTTGAAAAACAACATTAGGAGGAATTGAAATGTACCAAGTAAAAACCTATAACGCAATTGCCCAAGCCGGGCTCGATCAATTCACCAAAGAATACCAAATTAACCAAACCGATAACGCGGACGCCTACTTAATTCGATCAGTGAACCTTCACGATCAGAATTTTCCAAAAAGCTTAAAGGTCATCGCCCGTGCCGGCGCCGGTTTCAACAACATCCCCTTAGACCAAGCCACTCAAAAGGGCGTTGCAGTCTTCAACACCCCCGGCAGTAACGCTAACGCCGTTAAGGAGCTCATCCTTTCGCTGCTGGTTGCCTGCTCGCGTAATTTATTCGCCGCAGCGGCCTATTCAGCTCAGAACAGTGGTGCCGATATTTCACTGCGAACCGAACATGATAAAACCAAGTTCAAGGGTACTGAGCTGACTGGCAAGACGCTGGCCGTTATTGGGGTTGGTCACGTTGGCTCACTGGTCGCAAACGCTGCCAGCGCCCTCAGCATGAACGTCATTGGCTATGACCCCTACCTATCGTCAGATGCCGCATGGCACATCTCGACAACCATCACCCGGGCCCGAACACTGGACGCTGCCTTGAAGGATGCCGACTATGTAACGGTTCACGTGCCAAAGAACGAAGAAACCACCGGATTAATCGGCAAAGACCAGCTTGACGTCATGAAGCCTGGTGCTCACTTATTTAACTATTCACGGGGTGGCATCGTCGATAACAAGGCCGCGGTTGCCGCCTTGGATGATAATAAACTAGCTACTTACATGACCGACTTCGGTGAAGATATTTTATTAAACCGCAATGACGTAATTGTCACTCCCCATATCGGCGGTTCAACTGATGAAGCCGAGGTGAACGGCGCCACTCAGGGTGCCAACACAATTCGCACGTATTTGGAAACTGGAAACATTCAGAATTCCGTTAACCTGCCAAATTTGACGGTGCCATTTGCTGCGCCGTACCGAATTACCATCATTCATAAGAACATCCCCAACATGGTGGGTCAGATTGCCACAGCCCTCGCTAACGCCGGGATTAACATCGAAAGCATGAGCAATGCGGCTCGTAAAGATGTCGCTTATACGATGATTGATCTGGATAATTTGAAGAACGAAGAGGATAACAAACTCATCGATACGTTGAGCAATATTGACGCGGTTTACCGGGTACGGGTTTTGAAACATTAAACTTCAAATATCTGCGTTTCCAAACTTGTCGATAATTTACCAAAGTTAAACTGATTGGCAAGTTAGTCCCAATGTGCTATGGTATAGAGAGTTAAATACGACTGCCACCGGGTAGCAAACACCAAGTACTTTTTCCAATCCCATTAGGTCATTGAAGGGATTGTGAAGGGGTACTTTTTTGGTTACAGGAGGAGTTTATAATGAATTGGATTACATTGATTATTGCAGGATTGTTTGAAGTTGTTTGGGCCATTTCGATGAAATTTAGCCACGGATTCACAAAGCTGGATTGGACGGTGGTAACCATCGTTGGCATGATTATTAGTTTCCTGCTTCTGGCACACGCAACTAAATCCCTGCCTATTGGAATCGCCTATCCAGTTTGGACGGGAATTGGCGCGGTTGGCACCGTCATCGCCGGAATCATCCTGTTCGGTGACAAACTATCAATGATGACCTGGGCATTTGTTATTCTGCTATTAATTAGCATTGTGGGTATCAAGCTCACCAGCTAATCTTAATTGATCGTCAGTTCTTATCGATTAGTGCCTTTAAAAATTGCCCCGCCCTTCACATTACCTGTGCTAAAATCAGGTTAATCACTACGGGAGGCTTTCAATCAATGTTTGACACATGGCATCAACCAGGAAAAATAATTGATCAAAAAAATATGTATACCGGCCGGGTCTTCGCGGTTGACCAGCTTCATATTCAAACGCCTGACGGTCTAAAAGTTGAGCGGGACTTAATTCGCACTGACCCAACCATCACCATTTTGGCGATTACAGAGGACGATCAAGTTGTGATGACGAGTGAGTATCGGGCAGGTGTGAATGCCGATTCCGTTTCCGTTCCGGCGGGAATTGTAAACCCCAGCGAAACCAGTGAACAAGCCGCCAAACGCGAACTCCAAGAAGAAACCGGATACGTTGCCGATTCTGTTCAAAAGATGACCCGAATCACCTCGTCCGAGGGTTTCATGGATCAATTTGCGGATTTAATGCTGATCAAATTCAACCCTAGGAATCGAGTTCAACAACATTTTGATCACGATGAGTTCGTTAATACAGAACTCGTCAGTCTCCAGCAAGTTCTCGACTGGATTAAGGCCGGAAAGGTCAACACCGCCCAGGCGGTCTCGGCCATCAGCTATTACATGCTGTTTTTAAGATAGTGCTGTTAAATCTCCAAACAAAAAGCGCGTTGCACTCCAATTGCGGAATGTAGCGCGCTTTTAGTTTGCGATCAGTTTGCATTCAACTCATCACTTATTTTTGATAGACGATTTTGCCATCTACTAAGGTCATGACGGTTTCACCATAGACCGTCTGCCCTGTAAACGGTGAATTTTTTCCTTTAGAGAGGTAATCACTTTCCTGAATCGTATGCGCATGATCCAAATCGAAAACCGCAACATCAGCCGGTTTGCCAACTTCAAGGCTGCCTGCTGCAGCCATTTTGAATACTGATGCTGGTTTCTTAGCCATCCAGTTAATTAACTGTGCCAAGGTAAACCTGCCAGTCTTCACAAACTTTGTATAAAGCATGTCGAAGGCCGTTTCACTCCCAGTAATTCCAAACGCTGCCGAAGCAATCGATTTGTCCTTATCCGCCTTTGTATGAGGGGCGTGATCAGTTGCGATCATGTCAATTGTGCCGTCAAGTAACCCTTCGATAAGTGCTTGACGATCATCCTCACCTCTCAGTGGCGGATTCATTTTGTAATTTGAATTATCAGTTGTAATTGCGTCATCGGATAATAGTAAGTGGTGCGGCGTAACCTCAGCAGTCACGTTGATGCCAGCCTTTTTAGCGGCTCGAATCAATTCAACCGTGTGCTTTGATGAGGCATGGCAGATATGGTAATGCACGCCAGTTGCTTCAGCCAAGACAATATCCCTGGCAGCTTGCGCCGTTTCACTCACCCAGGGCATTGCCTTTAAATGAAGCCGGTTGGCAGCCCCATCGTTCAGAACCCCGCCATATGAGAGCGCGTCGTCCTGAACATGTTCAACAATCGCCATATCTAACTTAGCAGCCTGCTGCATTGCTTCATACATCGTACTGCTCTTTTGAATACCATTACCGTCGTTACTAAATGCAAAGGCGCCTGCCTGCTTCAAAGCCGCAAAATCAACCAATTCATCATCTTCACGGTTAGTTGTGATCGTCGCGTACTGCTTGATATGCACAATCCCGTCTTGCTGATTCAGCTTTTTAATCGCGTTAAAATGGTCAACGCTATCGGGAGCCGGCGTCAAGTTAGGCATTGCGCCCACCGTTGTAAAACCACCGTGCGCCGCTGCCTGGCTGCCAGTCTTAATCGTTTCCTTATCCTCTTGACCAGGCTGACGATAATGAACGTGCACATCAACTAATCCTGGACTGACAAAATTGTTTTTTGCATCAATTACTTCATTAATAGTGTCGTCAACTTTGATCTCCGGTTCAATCGCTTGGATTTGTCCATCCTCAATCAAAATATCCCGTTTCACTAACTTATCCGCTTCAAGTACCCGACTATTCGCAATCACACGTTTCATGATATGTCTAAATCCCTTCATTATGAACTATGTTCGTTGCCGCTTTAATAATAGGAAGACTTCGTTTAGTAGCTCTCCTTAACCAGGTCACGATACCGCAGCATACTGGTCATGATCGCCATCCGAACGAAAACACCATTTTCCATTTGACGGAAGATTCGGGATTTATCACATTCGACTAATTCATCGGCGATTTCAACGTCTCGGTTAACTGGAGCCGGGTGCATGATGATTGAATCTGGTAACATTCGGCTTTCGCGTTCGGCGGTCAAACCATACACTTTGTGGTACCGTTCAGCGGAGAAGCTGCCATTTTCATCAGCCGCAATCCGTTCGTGTTGAACCCGAAGGAACATCATCACATTCATATCATCGACTAAATCATCAATTGGCAGCCATTCGCCGTACTTCTGGAAGTCTTCGGTGTACCATTCTTTAGGACCGCCAAAGTATACGTGAGCTCCCAATTTAGTGAGAACTTCCATGTCGGAGCGCGCAACTCGTGAGTGAGCTAAGTCACCAACGATAGCGACCTTCAATCCTTCGAAGTGGCCAAACTCTTCATAAATGGTCATCATATCCAGTAATGATTGGGAAGGATGTTGACCAGAACCGTCACCGGCATTCACAATCCCCAGGTGAATATTGGGATCCTCAATCAAGTCCTTGTAGTACTCGTTATGCTTATCGCGAATGGCAAGCACATCAGCGCCGATTGCTTGGAAAGTCTTAACGGTGTCGCCCATTGATTCGCCCTTTTTAAGTGAGCTGTTTGCGGGGTCAAAGTTCAAAACTTGAAGGCCAAGTTTCCGTTCAGCCATTTCGAAGCTGGTATGAGTTCGCGTGCTGCCTTCAAAAAATAAGTTAGCAGCGTATACCGGACGGCTGAGTTCAATTTGCTTACCCTGCTTGAACTCAATTGCTTCATGGATAAATGACATCACATCCTGTGCGGACAGGTCTTCCATACTGACAACATTTTCAAAATTAACCGGTTTGGTGATTTGCATCATGGTGAATTCCTCCTAAAAATGAGCGCCTTGCCGTCATCGCAAAGCGCCCATTTAGTGGAGTGAAATCACTATTTTTGACGTTTTGCTCTCACGGAAACAATTAAATCGTCATACAATCAACTTGTTTGCATTAAAAAACCTCTTTACCGCCGTTGGGTAAAGAGGTTGCAGATTCTCCCAAGTTAAACTTAGGTTCACCGATTCCTTCTTAACCTCACGGGGTTAATTTAAAGGTCCTTTAATTCGTTATTGAAATCATATGACATTTTGGCCAAAAACACAAGGCTATTTCAAAATTATTTTAAAAATGTGTATTTATCCAATAAATGCCCTTCATGTAAATTCGACTATGTTCTTATGTATAGATAATGCAATTTTGACCGTTTCACAATTGTTTATATATATGCATTTTTATAAATATATAATCATAAATATCCATATTTGACGATATTCTGTATAAAACAACTTGACATTTTGTGAAAAAGCATCTATCTTTATGTATCAAAAGCGTTAGCTGCTCATGCCACATGCATGTTAGGAACAAAACTAGGAGGTTCGGAAATGAAGAAATATCTAACTCTTGAAAACGGCGACGTTTTCGTTGGTGAAGCCTGTGGGGACTTGGCGGCCGAAATCAAAGGTGAATTGGTTTTCACCACGAACATGACTGGTTACCAGGAAAATCTGACGGACCCATCATACAAAGACCAAATCATCACATTTACGTACCCACTGATTGGCAACTACGGCATTTCCTTAGGGACGAGCCAATCCGATCAAATTCAAGCATCCGCCGTGGTTGTTCGTGAAATGACTGACGATGTTTTCCACTACCAAAGTGTGATTACCCTTGATGCATTTCTGAAACAGCAACACATTCCAGCGATCAGCGGTATTGATACTCGGCAGCTAACCAAGATTATTCGTCAATACGGAACCATGAAAGCTAGTTTAACCAACCAACCCGTTAAAGCAACTGAAACTGAAGCTGCTCACGAGGCAGAGATCGTTAAATCAGCAACCCGCTCCGTTACGGACGGCAAAGAGAACGAACACGTTGTAGTCGTTGACTTCGGTGTGAAATCAAACATTGTTCAATCGTTACAGCAACGGGGAATTGATATTACAGTTGTTACACCTGAATCCACGTTTGAAGATATTTCAGCACTGCACCCATCTGGGATTCTTCTATCTAATGGACCTGGTGATCCGCAAGATTATGGCGACTTCCTACCAGTTATTCAGAAGCTTCAGGATCACTTCCCGATTTTCGGTATCTGCCTGGGTCATCAATTGTTAGCCCTGGCCAATGGCGCCACCACTTATAAGATGACATTTGGTCATCGTGGCAGTAACCACCCAATTAAAGATTTAATCACTGGTGAAATTTATATGACTGCTCAAAATCATGGATACGCGGTGGACATTGATTCCGTTAAGTCCTCACCACTTGAAGTCACCGCAATTGAAGTCAATGATAAAACGTGTGAGGGGCTTCAATATCCCGGACGGCCGGTATTCTCAGTGCAATACCACCCGGAAGCTGCACCCGGACCACATGATGCAAAACCATTATTTGATAAGTTCATCGATTTAATGCATGTCAACGGAGGGGTTCATTAATGCCAAAGCGAGAAGATATTAAAAAAGTATTGATTATTGGTTCCGGTCCAATTGTGATTGGCCAGGCGGCTGAGTTCGATTATGCCGGCAGTCAAGCCTGCCTCAGCCTTCGAGAAGAAGGCTATCAGGTTATTCTGGTAAACTCGAATCCGGCCACAATCATGACCGATGACGAGATTGCGGATAAAGTTTACTTAGATCCCCTCACCGTTCCAAGCTTGAAGAAGATCATTGAGAAGGAACATCCTGATGCAATTCTACCAACCCTTGGCGGTCAAACCGGCTTAAACCTTGCCGTTGAACTAGCTAAGGATGGCATTTTGGATAAATTAGGCGTTGAACTTCTAGGCACAAGTTTACACACCATCAACCAAGCGGAAGATCGTGAACAATTCAAGGACCTAATGAAAGAACTTCACCAACCCATTCCCGAATCAAAGACGGTTTACGACTTACAAGACGGGATCGATTTTGCCCATCAAATCGAGTACCCGGTGATCATTCGGCCAGCCTATACGTTAGGCGGTACCGGTGGCGGAATCGCCCATAGCGACGCTGAAATGAAGACCATCTTGAACCGCGGGTTGACGATGTCGCCTTCAACGGAGTGTTTGGTTGAAAAGAGCATTGCCGGCTTTAAAGAAATTGAATTCGAAGTTATGCGTGATCACCATGGCAGTTCAATTATTGTGACTGGAATGGAAAACTTTGATCCGGTTGGCGTTCATACCGGTGATTCAATTGTGTTTGCCCCAACGCAAACCCTAACCGACAAAGAATACCAGCGGTTGCGTGACGCATCCCTGACCATCGTTAACGCGCTTAAAATCGAAGGTGGCTGTAACGTTCAGTTGGCCCAAGATCCAAATAGTGAAAACTACTTTGTCATTGAAGTTAACCCCCGGGTTAGTCGTTCATCAGCCTTGGCATCAAAGGCAACCGGTTATCCAATCGCCAAAATTGCTGCTAAAATCGCCGTTGGCCTGAACCTCGACGAAATTCTCAACCCAATTACGCAAACCACATACGCGATGTTTGAACCAGCTTTGGACTACGTTGTTGCCAAGATACCGCGCTTTGCCTTTGATAAATTCACAAACGCAGATCGCAAACTGGAAACCCAAATGAAGGCAACCGGTGAAGTAATGGCCATTGGTGGTAATATTGAAGAGTCGCTTCTTAAAGCTGTTCAGTCACTTGAGCTTGATAAACAAGCCCAGCGCGACTTAATTCCAAGCTATACATTAAACATGTCGGTAGGCGAACTGCTTGAAAAGATTAAAACCCCAACTGATTATCGCCTATTCGAATTATTCGCTGCCCTAAGCAAGGGCGCCACAATTGAACAGATTCATCAGTCAACTAAAATTGACCTCTACTTCCTTTCCAAGCTGGAAAAAATTATCAAGATGCAAAAACAGCTGACTGGAAGCCATTTGAATGCCGACGAAGTCCTCAAAGCTCGGCAAATGGGCTTCAACAACACCATGATTGAAGCGGTTAATCAAACAACCGAACACAAATTAGCTAACCTTGACCAGCAAGCCGATCAGCATTTAGTTTACAAGATGGTTGATACCTGTGCCGCCGAATTTGAAAGTGAAACACCTTACTTCTACAGCACCATCGGCAGTGAAAACGAAAGCCAACCAATCGGAAACAGTATCGTTGTCATTGGTGCCGGCCCAATCCGGATTGGCCAAGGGGTTGAATTTGATTACGCAACCGTTCACTGTGTTCAAGCCATTCAGGCAGCCGGTTACAACGCAATCATTATCAACAATAACCCAGAAACGGTTTCGACCGATTTCTCAATTTCAGACAAACTTTACTTTGAGCCCCTTGATATTGACCATGTGATGAACGTTATTAACCTTGAAAAGCCCTTGGGAGTTATCGTTGAGTTTGGTGGTCAAACGGCTATTAACTTAACGGAAAGCCTCACAAAACACGGCGTTCGAATTCTGGGGACCTCCATGCACGGCATCGAACAAACCGAAAACCGTCATGACTTTGAAGAACTCTTAATTGATCAAGATATTGCCCATCCTCGTGGTGATACCGCGCTGAACGGCGAAGAAGCTCACGCAATCGCGCACAAACTTGGTTTCCCAGTCCTCGTTCGTCCAAGTTTCGTCCTTGGCGGCAAGGGCATGGCAGTTGTGCATGACGACGCTGAACTCGATGAGTACCTAGTACCCGCCCTCAAGGCAAGTGCCGGTCAGCCAATTTTGATTGACCAGTACATCCCAGGCACCGAATGTGAAGTTGATATTCTCAGCGATGGTAAGGATGTCTTCATTCCAGGTATCATGGAGCATTTGGAAGGCGCCGGGATTCACTCTGGCGATTCAATCGCCATGTATCCGCCACAGCACTTAACTGACGCACAGAAAGAAAAGATTTGTGCGATTGCCACTAAGATCGGTAAGAAGGTTCACGCGGTTGGGATGATGAACATTCAGTTTATCTGTGCCGACGATGTCTATGTCATCGAAGTGAACCCACGGGCATCTCGAACCGTCCCATTCATGAGCAAGATTACCAAGATGCATTTGGCTCAGTTAGCTACCCACTTGATTCTTGGCAGTTCATTGGCAGACTTAAACCTCAAGCCGGGTATGTTCCCAGAACCAACGAAGGTTTATGTAAAAGCACCCGTGTTCTCATTTGCTAAGTTACCGGGTGCCCCAACTGCCTTAAGTCCAGAAATGAAGTCAACTGGTGAAGACATTGGTAGTGGTGACACACTGCAAGAAGCGCTTCACAACGCCCTCTTCGATAGTTACCACATCAATACCGACACCATTGAAGGAGAAGTGTTACTTTCCAAATTCGATGCCGCCGATAAGGACTTAACTGATAAATTGGCAAGCAGCGGATTCAACATTAAAGTTTACGAACCAAATATGCAATGGCCTGAGAAGGTTGCGTTTGCCCTGAGTTCTCAAGATGAGACTCCTGACGAAAAACAACTTGTTGCCAGTGCATTGAGTCATGAAGTTCCCGTATTCACCGCCCAAGACACGGTGATGGGCATCTTTCAACCCCAACTCATTAAATAATTAACGCAAATTAAAACAAGAAACGGCAACTCACAAAAATGTGGGTTGCCGTTTCTTATTGCATTGATTGCCCCTCAGACAACTAGTGATCGTCTTTCATCCCAGTATGAGAAGCGCTGGTCGTGATATCTGGTCTTGATGAATCCTTATTATCGGCTTTTGGCCTCCCCATCACGGCCGCATTTGGGACGCCCTTGGTTGGTGATTTCATCGATTGATGCATGGAAGCCCCGGTTGTCACATCCTGATCCCAGGCACCATGTTTAATTAAATCAGCAATGTGGTCGACCGTGCCGGTATAACCAATTGTTCCAAGATAGTTGCCATCCTGGTCACGCAGAGCGTAGTAGTTGATATAAACCATCCGGCCATTCAACTTAAGCGGCTGTTCAAAGTGGTCCTGTTTGCCCGCCTTAAACGAATCGATGACCTTTTGGGCGAACATTCCTGCCGGGCCCGGATGAAGCTGTTGAATGGTTTTTTGAAGGTCGGAAACGTGGCGCGGATATTCACGCTTCGGCTTGTCGGAGTACCATGTGAATCGATCACTCACATCAAGAAAATCAATCTCGAATGGTAATACGTCAAAAATAGCTTCAATTTGGTCTAACGATAACGTTCCGGTCTTAAACTGAACGACTGGTGATTTAATAAATGGTTTTTGCTTTGACATTCTGACATCCCCCTAATTTGTGATTAAGTCCACAACTAGATTATAGGCTAAATTTCTCACATCAACCATCTTCGCCAAGAATTATTAAAAAGACATGAATTAAAGGCCCTTGGTGGGCACTTAATTCATGTCTGTCAATTAAACCAGCAATTAATTTAAACGTACTTAATTCCACCATCAACCATGATCGCCTGACCAGTGATGTAATTTGCTTTTTCACTTGCTAAAAATGATACCAGATTAGCAACGTCCTCAGGCTCTTCACCACGTCCCAACGCAATCCCCTGGAGGTATTGTTTGAGCGACTCACCTTTAGCGACGTGGTTTACTTCGCCCATTTCCTCATCAATTTGATCCCACATTGGCGTCAAGACGATGCCTGGGCAATAGGCGTTCACCGTAATCTTGTAACGTGCCAATTCTTTGGCAGCTGCTTGGGTTAAGCCACGAATTGCGAACTTCGTTGCTGAGTAAGCCCCCAACAATTCAAAACCTTCATGACCGGCAATTGACGATGCGTTGATAATCTTACCGGGGGTTTCCTGCTTTCTGAATTGAGCAGCGGCTGCCTGAATGCCGAAAAACGTTCCCTTAACGTTGATATCAAGCAGTCTGTCGAGGTCTTCTTCTTTCGTGTTGCAGATTTGCGCAACGTGGGCAATCCCAGCATTGTTAACAAATACGTCCAAGTGATCAAAGTGGTCAACGGTTTTCTGAACGGAATCGAAAACTTGATCGCGGTACTGAACGGCAGCTTCAATGGCAAACGCTTCGCCGCCCGCCTTTTCAATTTCATCGGCAACCCGTTGAACCTTATCTAGATGACGACCGGAAAGGGCAACGGCAAACCCATCCTTTGCTAATTGAACGGCAATTCCTTCACCAATCCCTTGTCCGGCACCGGTAACTAACGCAACTTTCTTAGACATACTGTCAGCCTCCATATTTGTGAAATAATTCCTTTTTCTACATGAATTGAATTATATTCCAAGTGTTTGTGAAACACAATACAATAATTTTACTAGTAAATTTTCACTAGGATTTTACTTGAAAGCCCCGTCCTTTGAGAATATCAAGCCGTAAGTTGCGTATCTCGGCATTATTCACAGCTGATTCAAAAATCGTTTGTTTATAGCACTTGAAAAATGAATCATTTTAATTGCACCTCATTATCAAAAAGCGTTCAATAGAAGTGAATCACAGTCAGTTGTAGGGTTCTAATGAGTCAAGTCATTAAGGGGGATTTTTTATGTTAGACGTTATCAAATCACTGGATCGCATCACTTGGAATACCGAGCATCACTACGCCCATATTGCTGCGCAACACGACTTCATCCGGGCATGGGCCATTCAATTTGAAATGGGCTACACCGACTTTCGGGTAGTTCAGATGGCGTTACAGTTGGATGGGGGCCACCACGACTTACTGGCACGATTTGCGGCTGCCTATGATAAAGTCTACGACTACGAATACGCATTTGTTGCCGGTGGGTTGGATGGCTTTAACGAGCAGTTTGGAAACCAGTTGGATGACTACAAAACTGCCGCCGACGACCTGATCAAAATTGTTGACGAAATCCGCCAAATTAACGGCACCGTTAAGTAGTTAACTCAAACAATCTAAGTTAAGCCCTGACAACTGATCAGGGCTTTTTAAATGAGGTTGAGACGAAAGTATCGATTGTCTCAACCTCTTCATTTTTATCCGACTATTACATTGCCGAAACGTGCGACCTAAAGCAGCTTCCAGAGTATAGGCAAACAATCCAAATATCCAAGCCCGGGATATTCGGATTGTTTGCCTATACTCTGGAAGCTAACCGCTTTTTATCTCACTCTCATTTTTTTAGTTAAACAGCCGCCAAAGTTTGCACTAATTTTAATATCGGCCGCATGAGGCCCCTTCCCCATGTATAATGGAGAAAAGAAATCGTTTACTTTTGAAGGGAGTAAAATTCATGCTGAGTTATTTTGCTTTGATCACCCTGGTGGAAATATCGGGGTTAATCATTCCATATATATGGTTCATGATTGTTGCCAACCGTAGAGGGCGGACCTGGGGCACAATCGCAGTCATTATTCTTTTCCTAATTAGTTACGTTAATACCTACTTCAGTCTACCGGATCTTGCCTACCCATCACTAATTGATGGCTGGTTAATGTGGCTGATTGGCGGCCTGATTGTCGTTGCCATTCTCAAGCGATTCGTCTATGGCAACGGCCAGACCCCTGCCAAAACCGATCAAGCTGGAGACGGCATTATCGGCCAAGCAATCAACCGATTTACCGGCGCCTTTGGTTGGCTGGGCAAACTTGCCGTTGGAATCGTCTTAGCCGTAATCGTCTTTATCATTCTGGGCAGTGTTACCCAGCTGGTAACCAAGATGAATCCCCAACCGGCCGTTCAATCAATTAAGACTGACATCAATGATGACACCAAGAACGCGCCCATGCCGGTAATTAAAAACAGTTCGGAAACCCCCGTTGTAAACGCACCGCAAACCGTTTCCACCGATATGAACAACTCACTAAACAGCTTTAAGAACTCCAACGTTTACGATTTAAATCACATGCGAGTTCAAATGTACCGGAAAAAGATGGTCTACGTGGCCCCAGTTGAATTCTCTGGTGGCTTTTGGCGATATATTCACTACCTAAAGGTTCCGGGATACTTCAGAACTGATGCCACTGATAAGAATGCCGATCCTAAATTTGTCAGCAAGCCGATGAAATATACCCCAAGTGCCTACTTCAACAGTGACGCTGACCGCCGTATCAGCGCGCACAGTTTAGGATACTCAATGGTGGGCCCAACTTCACAGCTAGAAATTGATGATAAAGGAACCCCTTATTACGTCCGGACCCTCGCAAAACCGATTTCATATCTAAACCGAAACTACGACTACAAACACTATAAAGTCGCTGTACTGAATACCATTACTGGTAAGGTTAACGTGTATTCACCAAATAACGTGCCAAAATTCGTTGATATCGCCGTATCACCGGAACTGGTCTCCCAGGAAGTGAACCTATTTGGCCGCTACCGCAAGGGCTTCTGGAACGCTACCAGCTTTGGGGGCCATAGTGGTGTCATGCAGCCGACTAAGGCCGGAACCGAGGGTGGCGATCATTTGACCCCTTACGCTTATAAAGGCCGAGTTTACTACTTCACCGGAATGACCAGTGTCAATGAACATCAAAGTTCCATCTTAGGTTATGCCTTCGTTGATGCGCGAACAAACACCCTTCACTATTATCGTGAACACGGAAACGTGATGAACCCTGAGCGGGCAATTTCATACGCACAACAGGATATTAACCCGCAGAACTACCGGGGAACGTTACCACTTCTGTATCGAATTAATGGCGAACCCACATGGGTTGTCTCAATGCTTGATCGCGACAATAATTCCTTCATGAAATTCGTTTACCTTCTCGCTGACGGCAATAACCAAAGCGGAACATACGCCGTTGGTGACGATGCGCAAAGCACGCTGGCACTGTTTAACCAGCGTCTTGAGGCTAAAACTGGTGTGACGCCATCGGCACCAACCGGCAAGACGGTTTCGGGAACCGTTGCCCGCATTGTCCGAACAAATGATAACAAGCTTCTCTTCATCCTGAAAAATAATGGCCAAGTTTACCAGCTTGATACGTCCGCAAAGGACTTCAAGCCAATTTACCAATTCATTTCTGAAGGTGATAAGGTCAGCTTTAAGTCTGAGGAAGTCAATACCAACGGACTGGCAACTGCAACTGTCTCTCTATCGACTTTCAAGGATCAATCATTACCGACCACAACGCCAAAAGCAACTAAATAATCACGCGGGTTAACTAAAAAGAAGATCGCGAACCAAGTTAAAAACTTGAGTTTGCGATCTCTTTTTTGATTACTCATTGTCTGCCATCCGCGCAGCTTGCCGCATTTGGTACTTATCATGTTCCAATTTCTGGGCCCAAACATTAATGACCAGTGAAACGACCATTAATCCCAATGCTAAAATCATGATGTTATGTAACCCATTGAACAGGATATTCCGCATGGCCGGGATCAGCGTTTGCGGTAACGAACTAATATTCGTCGCATCACTCAGCTTATTCATCATCTGCATGGTAATCCGGCCACCAGAAGCAATCACGCCGTTACGTAACGCATGGTTCAAAATAATCCCAAAGACTGACGCAGTGAAGGTTTGACTGAGCATTCGAATAAGAAAACTAAATGACGTCGCAATTGGGACGTCCTGAGTTTCAGCGTCCTGTTGAACCTTAATTTGAAGTTCGTTAAAGCACGCCCCATTACCAAAGCCTTCAAACGCGCCAGCTACCAGCAACACCCAGTATGGGGTTTTAACGCCGGTAAATACCAGTAACGCGAACGAAATAATGAGCGTTACAATCCCAACGGCAATCACCCGTTGTGGGGTTAAGAACCGTCTCATGGGCGCAACAACTCCCGATCCAATAAAATCGGTAACCGACCCGGGAATCTGGGTCGCACCCCCAATTAAAGCCGATGTTGCCAACAACCCCTGAGCCCACATTGGCCCGTATATGAGAAAGCCAATAAAGGCACCCCAAATCAGGGCAAACAAGACAAAGTCAATCATCAAGGGGCGATTCTTGAACAGTCGACTGGGAATAATTGGATCGGCAACCTGGTTTTCGATATGAAACATAACTGCCAAAATAATGATCGCAAAGACAATCACGATCGTAACTATCAGCCAATTTGTGCTTCCAATCATTTCAATTCCAGCTAACAGTGCCACTAATCCGACCGTCATCAGTGAGGCGCCGACATAATCAACTGGACTGGTCTTTCTAGCCTGCTTCTCCATGCGATAATAAATTTGCACAAAGATGATTGAAATGAGGCCAATCGGCACGTTTAAATAAAATACCCAGTGCCAGCTGAACGTATCAACAATGTACCCACCAACCAATGGGCCAATAATCGTAGCCATACTATAACTAGCGGAAACGAAACCGAGAACCTGCATGCGTTTACGGGGATTTTGATACATCCTGGCATAAATAATGTATGGTAACGAAATCATACCGCCATTTCCAATTCCCATTAAGGTTCGCGCACAAATCAGAAAAACGATGTTTGGTGACATTCCCTGTAGAAAAGACCCAATGACGAAGAGCGAGGCCGCCAATTGATAACTTTTCTTATTGCCAACATGTTCGCCAAGTTTGCTCCAGAGCGGCGTACTAACCGCCGTTCCAAGCAGAAATACGGCAACAATCCAGCCGATCAATTCAATTCCATGAAGATCGGAAATAATAGCAGGTAATGCCGTATTGATAATCGTATTATCCAGTCCACCCATTGCGTTTGACAACAATAGGGCACACGTTACGATCAAAATATCGCGTTTTGACACCGTATTCCCCTCTTTCTAATTTTAAGACACCTTTCTATACTACATCTTTTATCCTTCTTGCAAAACAAAAAAACGTCTCCGCATGTATCCGAAGACGTTTTATGAAACGATTTAATCAACGTTGAAATTATGATTGAGTCGATTGACCATCATCATTATCTGGATTGGACAAATTCAAGATTTCTTCACCGTGGGTAACATCCCCGGCATCCTTGATGTAGTTAAAGTCCTTAATATCCTTGAAGTTCGTCACAACAATCATAACTGTATCGTCGTAACCCGCTTTCTTGATCGCTGGTTGCCAGAATTCGATTAATTCTTGTCCTTGCTTGACGTGATCGCCCTTCTGGACGTACTGAACGAATCCGGTACCCTGCATCTTAACCGTGCCAATCCCGATGTGAATTAAGGTTAAAATACCAGTATCTGAACGAAGCCCAATTGCGTGGCGAGTTGGGAACGTTGCCTCAACAGTTCCGTCAAATGGTGCGTAAACCTTACCATCCGTTGGCTTAATCGCAAACCCTTTACCCATGTTACCAGAGGAGAAGTTCTCATCTGAAACATCAGCCAAGTTAACGTAAGCCCCGTCAATTGGTGACTTATAGGATGTGGTGGTTGCAGAAACCTTCTTTTCGATTTCCTGCATTGATTCTTCGCCACCAGTTTCCAAATGTTCGTGCCAAGTCTTTTCCAATTCGTCAACAATCTCAGCATGTTCCTTTTCATCCAAGGTAACTTTCTTAAAGAAGATGAACGTTCCAATGAGCATTAGTAATGCTGGAACACCGAACATAAAGAGCTTAAAGGTAACGTGCCCAGAGGTTGAAATGTTGCTTGCAGTAGCTCCTGCGGTCATCCCGGCAAGAACGGCAGCGGCACCAACAACCCAGTTAGAAATCGCCCCACCTAATTTATCAAGCAAAGGCCGAACAGCCAATGTTAATGATTCGTCACGGTGACCAAATTTCAATTGACCATATTCAACGGAGTCACTGATGATCATCAAAACAACCAAGAATACAAGTGGCTGTGGAATATAGAACAGAACAGCGGCAATTAAAACAAGCAATAGGTTTGAACCTGCAAATGCGAAAATCAACATTGCAACAAGCATCGTCGCGATGCAGGCGAAGAACACGTTCCGCCGACTAAACTTCTGAGCTAGTGGTGGGAATGTCAATACGGCGAAGATCCCAACAATCATATTAATTGACATTAAGATTGAGTACTGGCCTGGTTTACCCATGATGTAGGTAAAGTAGTACAGCTGTGACGCGTTGGTGATTTGAATCCCGGCTGTGTACAAGCAGTAAGTTAATGACAACCACATTAACTGATCATTCCGTGCTAAAACCTTGAAAACATCCCGTAAACGCGTTTTCTCGGTGTTCTTCCGAAGCAGAGAATCATTTTCCTTTGTCCCCATCGCAACGATAACGGCTGAGAACCAAGAAATAAATCCAATCGTAACGGCAAACATGAACCAGCCTCGCAGGTCACCTTGACCACTGTTCTTGTTAATGGAGAAGAAGATAACCAGTGGCATAACGATAACCCCAACAATGTTTTGCCCAATGTTAGAACCAACCCGGGCAAACGTTGCGGTCTTTTCACGTTCAGCTGAATCAAATGAAATGGCAGGAATCATTGACCAAAAGCCAACATCCTTAAATGAATAAAAGATATCCATCGTGATGTACAGTACCGCGAAGACGATTAGGTACATCAGCGGATTTGACTCGTTGAGTCCTAACATGTTACTAAATAGAATTGCTAAAATAACAGATCCAATCGTACCACCGGCAAGGATCCAAGGCTTAAAATGCCCCCACCGTGAATTCGTATTGTCAATCGCATTTCCGATAAACGGATCAATTAACAATTCAACAATTCGCAGCGCACCGATGATGAACGTAATATAGAAGATCATCTTATCATTACTTGCACTACTGCTCTTATCGAACAAGTGAGAAGTAATGAAAATCATGAAGTACGTGGACAGCGTTGCGTAGAACATATCATGACCGAACGCACCAAAAGAATACGATAGTCGTGACGTTATCCGACGCCCAGTACTCATACTGTTACTTGCCATAAACCATGCCTCCCAAAATTTAGATTAATAAAATAATTGCTAATTTGAATGTAAACGTTTACAGTATAAATGTCAAACAATTTAATAAAGAAATTTTGATTGTTTAGCTTAAATTTAATTCGTTTGCATTATATTTAATTCATTTTTCATTACTTTTTTCATATCCTACATTTACGAATCCCCCTTCGTCCAGCGGTCTTCTCACAACTTTTTGTGGGAAGTAATAATTGATTTGTTCAAATCAATGTGGTTGAATGAAAATCAATCATGGTAAATTTAATTCCAATTCCATTTTACTAAATTTTTAGTTTACTTCAAATAATTTGGCTTTTATATTGATTGGAGGTCCTGGCGATGGCAACAATTAAAGATATTTCTAAAGTGGCAGGCGTTTCTCCTGGGACCGTATCAAGGGCTCTGAGTCCCAGTAAAAATAAGTTTGTTGCTGAAGAAACTAAACAAAAAGTAAAAACGATTGCGGATCAATTAGGGTACGAATACGACAGCAGCGCCAAAAAAACGAAGAACACAATTGAAATTGCCGTTCTAACAACCATGACGTTGGAGGAGGAAACCCGCGATGAATACTGGCGGTTTGTCCGCCGAGGCATGTACGAGGCCGCCGAGCGGGAAAATATCACCCTTGGGAATATCAACCGCATTCAAGATGGGGTTGATCTCCAAGAAATTGCCCGGGCCAGTGCGGTGATCATCATCGGGACAGTGACAATTGCCGCCGTAAAAAAGATTAATCAGTATAACAAAAACGTGATTATCGTCGATGGCGGCGGCTTCTATCATGATCTGGCAGATATCGTTGATACGAATCTGGGAGAACTCACGATCAGCATTTTGAATCAGCTGGCTGCCCACACCAGTGGTAAGATTGCCTTCATCGGTTGTGCACGAAATCAGATGGATCTTGACGGCCAAATTGTGGCAAGCGTTGAAGATGCCAGAACTAAGGCATATAAGCAGTGGACTGCCGACCATCACCAACCAGAAATTTATAAGGAAATCAGTCCCGATACCGGTTCCGCGATGGCCGTCACCGAATCACTCTTAAAGAAGTACGACCGGGATCTGAGCGCCATATTAGTGTGGTCGGATCCGTTTGCAATCGGAGCGATGCGGGCACTGGCCAAGCACCAACTGGTTGCCGGCAAGGACATCGCTTTAATGAGCTTCGATGATTTGGAATTCGCATCCTTCCTAACACCTTCGCTTTCCAGCATCTGGATTCCAAAAGCTGAGCTTGGTTTTCAAGCCATTATTCACGCCAAATCCATGATCAAGCACAAGCGTCACTGGACAGTTCGCAATATCATTCCCGGCAAGATTCAGTACAGGGAAACTTTTAACCCTAATTCATAATTTTTCCAATGGTTAATCACCGTCAGTTTTATGATTGATGGTGATTGACCATTTTTATTTTGCCCGTGAACCAAAAAAACGGTTGTAAGCCTTTGCAAAACATGGTATGATTTCACCATTGAAATTAAGTAAAACCTTTTATTAAACCGATAAACTCATTAAAGGAGATCCCCATCATGAAGAAAACAAGCGTCATTAACTCCGAATTATCAACGGTTATCGCCAACATGGGCCACATGGACTGGCTCAGCATCGGTGATGCCGGCATGCCGGTTCCTCTGGGGACCAAGAAGATCGACCTCGCTCTTTCAAAGGATCTTCCAAGTTTCCAACAGGTTCTCACAAATATCCTGGCTGAGTTGGAAGTCCAAAAAATTTACTTAGCGGATGAAATTCAAACTCAAAATCCACAACAGTTAGTCGCCATCAAGAACGTATTGCCCAATGTGGCCATTGAGTACATGCCCCACAGTGAACTAAAACACAACCTTTCAAAAACCCACGCGTTTGTCCGAACGGGAGAAATGACCCCGTTTTCGAACATCATCTTGGAATCCGGCGTAACCTTTTAATTTTTTATGAGTAAAACGTTTTATCTAAACCTTTAGGAGGATTTGAACCATGGAGCTTACAACATCTAAACGAAAAACCAGTTGGACGCAATTATCCGACGGTTACCTCAGTAAAACACCCGTTTTTCAATTTTTACTCGTCTCAATGATCTTCCCGCTATGGGGAGCGGCCGCTAGTTTGAATGACATCTTAATTACCCAGTTCAAAACGGTCTTTATGTTAAACGATGCCGCAACCGCATTTGTTCAAAGCGCCTTTTATGGCGGCTATTTCTTAATCGCCATTCCAGCATCCCTCATTATCAAAAAGCAAAGCTACAAGTTTGCGATTATGACCGGGCTTATCTTCTATATTCTGGGTTGTGCCCTATTTTTCCCGGCATCCCGCGTCGCAACTTATAGTATGTTTCTGGTTGCCATTTTCGCGATTGCCATTGGCCTGAGTTTCTTGGAAACCTCTTGCGATACTTACAGCTCAATGCTCGGGCCAAAAAAGTATTCAACCATGCGCCTGAACTTTTCCCAAACGCTGGTTCCACTTGGTGACATTGCCGGAATTCTCCTGGGTAAATACTTAATCTTCGGCAGTGTGGGAAACTTATCAGAAAAGATGAGTGCCATGCACGGTGCCCAGCGGATTGCCTATGGTGAACAGATGCTGCAGCTCACACTGAGACCATATAAGTACATCTTAGCCGTTTTACTGATCATGCTCATCATCTTTGCGCTGTCACCAATGCCCCGCGCTAAGGCAACTTCAGAACCCGCCACAGCGGGCATGGAAGCTCAGGAAGAAAAGCCAAGCTTAGCAGAAACCATTAAGTACCTTTGGGGCAACGCGCGTTTCAAAAAGGGCGTCTTCACCCAATTTATCTATGCCGGCCTTCAAACCACCGTTTGGTCATTTACAATTCGTCTGGCATTAAATCTAAACCACAGCATTTCCGACAGTGCCGCTTCCACCTTTATGATTTACAGTTACGTTGCCTGGTTTGTCGGAAAACTAATCGCAAACGTCTTCATGAGTAAGTTTTCGATTACCGGCGTCTTAACCACCTATTCTCTGTTGGGAACCTTGGCGTTGGTCATCACATTTACCGTTCCAAACATGACCGCCGTTTACGCCGCAATCATGACCAGTTTCTTCTTTGGGCCGGAATGGCCAACCATTTACACCCATACGCTGGACGCCGTTACGGAGAAGAAATATACCGAAACGGCTGGCGCCATTATCGTGATGTCCTTAATTGGCGGCGCAATTGTCCCAGCAATCCAGGGACTGGTTTCGGACTTTAGTGGATCAATGCAGTTGTCATTTATCGTTCCGGCAGCCTGCTATCTATTTATCACCGCCTACTTCTTCTTGGAATACCGGTTCGAAAAGAAACATCCTGAAACCGTTGCGGAACACTAATCATTCATTATTAAGTAATCACTAAAATAGTCGCCATTGAGATCGGAAACCCCGATTTTAATGGCGACTATTCTATGTTCATTGATCCAACTTTCGTTGTTGCGGGACGATGACCCGCTTCCAGATGGCCTTTAAAATCACGTAGCCGACAATCACACCCACTAACGCGCTCAGGAAGAAGCTTGGAATAAACAGCCATAGTGCGCCGGTGGTTCCCATCAGCCACTGGGCCAGCGGATATGCCACAATGGCACCAATAATACCGGTTCCGACCAGCTCACCGCAGGCCGCCACCAGTAAACTTTGGGTCTTGTGAAATAGCCAGCCCACACAGAATGCCCCAATCATGCTGCCAGGAAACGCAAGGACCGTTCCAGTGCCAAGAATGTTCCGTAACAGTGATGTGATAAATGCTTGGGTCACTGCCCACCAGGGGCCAACCAATACCCCTGAAATCAAGTTAATCAAATGCTGCATGGGCGCAACCTTGGCGACACCCACCGTAAATTCAAACATACTGCCACCCACAACGCCAATCGCGGATAAAATAGCTGTCAAAATCATTTTATAAGTCGTGGACCGATGCATTAAAAAACCTCCTCGTTAATCGATCATCATCGATAACAAAAGGAGGCCTCCCGACAATTTCCTTCGCTGGCGTTAACCAGATCAGGTTCGAAGGGTTCGCATCATGTTCATGCATCTCAGCCAAACGGCTCCCCTAATGTCATCAATTTGATTGTATTTGCACTTACTACTATACCATTAACTGCGCCAAACAATGACGTTAGTTGGTTTGGCGACTGGCAACCGCTTCATTAACGGCGGCCATCACCTGATCAATTGGCATCTTTTGGCCAGTCCACTCAAAGAATGATCCGGCAGCCTGCTGAACTAACATGCCAATGCCGTTGAAGGTTTGGGCACCTGTGATTTTCGCTGCGGCAAGAAACGGCGTCACTAATGGGAAGTAGATGGCATCAAAAATAATATGTTGAGGCGTAATGGCGGCCATTACCGCTTGACTCACCGGCATCGCTTGATCGTGAGCCATCCCGACGTTGGTCGTATTCACAACAATTTGACTGTCGGAAACTGACTGCACCATTGCCTGTTCATCATCGTAGGGAAGAACGGAAACCTTATCCGACCAGGATTCCAGTTGGCGTTTTCGGTCAGCAAACGTCGCGTTTTGCCGTTTAAAAACGCCAATGTGAGCGACCCCAGCATCAATTGCAGCCCCAATAATTGAACGGCCGGCCCCACCAGCACCCAGAATCGTCAGTCGCTTACCCGCAATCTGAATTCCCTGATACTCGAGCGCGTCAACAAATCCCTGGCCGTCAGTGGTATCGCCAGTCAGCTGACCATCCCGATTAATAATGGTATTCACTGCGTTTAACCGCTTTGCTCGGGGAGTGACGGCATCCAGTAACGGAATAACGTCGGTTTTGAGGGGCAGTGATAAATTCATACCGCCAATGCCCATCGCCCGAATTGCCGCCACCATTGCTTCAAGTGTGTCGGTGTTAATATCAAACGCCAAATAAGCCGCGTTAATCCCGAGGGCTCGAAAACTCGTGTTATGTATCAGCGGTGACAAACTATGTGCCGCTGGATGTGCAATAAAACCGTACAGTGTCGTGTGTCCATCCATCATGTAAAGTCCTCCTCAGTTAATTTAACACCGATAATGCCCGCATAATTTGATCAACCACCTGCTTAGGGGACAATTCATCAGTCGCAATTCGAATATCGCTCACCATGTGGTAACGATCATCACGGACGCGTTTTAATTCAACCAATCCGTCTTGGCCAAGCTTCTTGACTAATGGGCGGGCATTGTCGCCCTGCAGACGTTTCATGATCGTTTCAGGATGAACGTCCAACAGGATCACGGGAACGGTTGTCTGTCGTAACAGGTCAAAGTTGGTTTGCTGCATTGGTGTTCCGCCACCAGTACCCAAAATGCCGGCGTCACCTAAGGATGAAAGAAGAGCCTCATGTTCCATTTTGCGAAAGGCGTCCTCACCTTCATCGTCAAATATTTGCTGAATCGACTTACCAGCGCGTTCAACAATTACATCATCCAAATCATGATATGGGACTTGGATCTGATTGGCCAATAACTGACCAACGGTGGTTTTGCCGCTTCCCATAAAGCCAACTAAAATTGCTTTCATAATAACTCATTTCCCTTCGTCTAATGATTTACGGATTCTGCGCGCACTTTCCAGCGTTTCCCGAATCGTCTTTTCATCGTGAGATTGAATCGCCTGTTGAAAGGCGGCAAGGTGCTTTTGAAACTGGACTAATTCTCGACTAATTTGATCAGCATTACTAAGCATAATGGCTGTCCACATCGTGGGATCAGACGCCGCAATTCGCGTCGTATCTTTAAACCCGCCAGCGGCCGCTCTTAACCCCGCTGGATTTCCCGCTAAGCTATCGGCAATTGTGTTCACCAGTGTAACCGCAATCACGTGGGGAACGTGACTCAATTCGCTGACCAGTTGATCATGTTGCTTGGCATCAATTGCCTGCCAGTGAATATCTGTCCCAGCCATAAGGGTCTGAAACCAAATTAGTTTGCGATTAGTTTGCGATTTAGTGAGCAGAAAATACACGGCGTGATCAAACAAATGTTGGCTCCCAAATTGGCTGCCGGATTTATCGGACCCCGCCATCGGGTGGCCGCCAACAAAGTTAACGCCCTTTGCCAGCAACGGCTCGGCGGCCCGTTCAACCGCAGCCTTTGTGCTGCCCACGTCGGTTACCAGGACATCGGGCTTTAACTTAATGTTGGCCAACTGTTTCAACTGAGAAATAATCACTGATACTGGCCCGGCCAACACAATTAAATCGGCAATTTGCGCCGCGGCAGCAAAATTCATCCGCTTGTCAATAATGTGATGATCGAGCAAAAACTGGCTGGTATCGTCATCCGGATCTCTGCCAATCAATTCGATATCAGAATCGTTGCCTCGCATCACTCGGGCAATTGAGCTGCCAATTAATCCCAATCCACTTATAAGCACCGTAGCCATACCAATAATCCCCCTATGAATAGTTTTTAACGCTTGAAACGCTCCGCAGATCTTCAAAGAACATCGGATACGAAATATTAACAGCATCAGGATCCGCTAACCGCAGCGGTTCGTCAACCAATAATGACGCAACTGCTAGCGTCATCCCAATTCGATGATCACCATGACTGGATAGTTTAGTCGTTTCAACGTGCCATGGCTTCGAACCATCGATTACGAACCCGTCAGGTAATTCGCGAATCGCAATCCCTAATTTTGAAAATTCATGAACAACGGCGGAAATCCGGTCAGTTTCTTTGACCCGTAATTCACCGGCACCGGTAATTCGACTAACCCCATTTGCCTTGGCGGCCAGAAGGGCAACCAAAGGAAGTTCATCAATCACCGCGGGGATTTCCTCAGCACCAATTTCAATTGGCTTTAGGTCGGCACTCATAACCGTCAGATCGGCTGTTGGCTCACCATCATCACGTTCATTGGTGGCGGTAACTTTCCCGCCCATTCGCTTGAGAATTGATAGCAAACCGGTTCGCGTTTCGTTCATCCCAACATTCTTTAAAGTAATTCTCGAATGGGGCACCAACGTGGCGGCTACCAGGAAGAACGCGGCCGAGGACATATCGCTTGGGATCGTCAGATCAATTCCGGTAAGTTCAGGCTGGGGTGCTACCTTAATTGTCACGTTGTCATCAAGCGTTTCAATGGAGGCGCCAAAGGCATTCAGCATCCGCTCAGTATGGTTTCTGGTTGGTTGCTTTTCCACCAGGATCGACGGGCCCTCAGCTTGGATAGCGGCAAGAATCATCGCGCTCTTCACTTGGGCGCTGGCAACTTTAAGCTGATACTCAATTCCATGCAGCTTTTGCCCATGAATCCGCGCTGGCAAATGGCCCTCCGTCACGCAAATATTAGCGCCCATTAACGCAAGCGGATCGCTCACCCGCCGCATCGGTCGTTGCGACAGCGAATCATCCCCAAACAGCGTCGTTTCAAACCGTTGACCAGCTAATAGTCCCATGATTAGTCGGGTGGTCGTCCCGGAATTACCCATGTCCAGCGGCTTGGTTGGTTGGTGTAACCCATTTGGGCCAACCCCATCGATTTCAACCGTTTCACCGTCACGCCGAATCGAAACACCCATTTCTTGAAATGCATGCAGCGTGGACAAACAATCCTCCGCTGTCAAAAAGTGATGTAACGTGGTTCGGCCGTGGCTAATCGCGCCAAACATAATGCCGCGATGCGAGATACTTTTATCACCGGGGACGGTTAGTTCTCCGTGTAACCCGGCAGTTGGTTTGTCCGTTAAATCCTTCATTGGCGTTCCTCCTAATAATGCTTAATCTCATCACGGTATGCCGCAACCTGCTCCTGAAGCCGTGATACGTTATCCGCGTCAAATTTGTCCGTTAATGCCTTGGCCAGTTCAATTGCCACGACACTCTCGATCACAATGGAAGCCGGTACAATGGCTGTGGTGTCTGAGCGTTCCACATTGGCTTTCTTAACGGCTTTGGTGTTGACATCAACACTCTGCAATGGCTTATAAAGCGTCGGAATTGGCTTCATTGCCGCCTTCACAATAATCGGCATCCCGTTAGTCATCCCGCCTTCAAATCCACCAAGATGATCCGTATTTCTGAAAAAGCCATCATCCTTATTCCAGTCAATTTCATCCATGACCTGACTGCCGAAGCTGGTGGCCGCCTTGAAGCCGTCGCCAATTTCGACACCCTTCATTGCGTTAACCCCGACAACCGCCGCGGCAATTTTCGCGTCCAATTTGGTATCCCAGCTAATATAACTTCCAAGTCCGGCTGGAACGTTATCCGCAACCACACGGATGATCCCACCAAGGGTATCGCCATCCCTTCGGGTCTTGTCAATCAAATCATGGATCTCGTCGACTTTGGTTTGGTCAACAATTCGCAAATCATTGTTTGCGATTTCGTTTTCGATCTTTGTAACGTCCAGTTCTAATTGATCGTCAGTTGAGACTGGCCCAATCTGTTGCACGTAACCGGCAATCCGAATACCAACCTGTTCCAATAGCTGTTTGCAAACGGCGCCGATTGCAACTCGAATGGCCGTTTCACGGGCTGACGATCGCTCTAAGACGTTTCGTAAATCATGGTGGCGGTATTTCATCCCCCCAACCAGGTCGGCATGCCCTGGACGCGGACGCTCAACCTTCCTGAGCGTATTTTCCGGCGTTTCCGGAGTAACCGGATCCATAATCTCATTCCAGTGGGCATGATCGCGGTTATTCACAACCAAGGCAACTGGGGACCCCAAGGTGATGCCGTGGCGCACGCCACCGACAATTGTGACCTGATCGTGCTCAATTTTTTGCCGATTGCCACGACCATAGCCGCCCTGGCGCTTCTTGAGCTGATTGTTAATTTCGTCAATGTCTAAATGCAGTCCTGACGGAATTCCTTCAATGATTCCGGTAAGTTGTGGGCCGTGTGATTCTCCAGCAGTTAAGTAGTTCAGCAAAATATTTCCTCCTTGATTGGGTCTTTCATGATGTTTAAGTGACAACGATCAGCTATTCATGTTGATGCTTTTCATAATCCCGGGTATTTTCCATGATTGAACGATAAATATTCCAAATATACTGCTTCGTTTCTTGATTTGGATGATAAGACGTTACTCTTTGAAGAACCGTTTCTTCTCGACTGGCATCAAAGACTGGCAGTCCCCTCTGCTTCTTAATTTTTCCGATCTCAGCTGCCTGCTCGAAGCGCTTCGTCAATAAGTCAACAATTGACTCGTCGAGCTGATTAATTGACTGACGCGCACTTTCTAACTCGTCAGGCGCTGATGATGCTGATTGTGTTTTTGCCATTATTCATCCCACCTCGAAATTTTTTGATGAAAAAAACCGGCTAGAATAATTCCAGCCGGTTTACGAAACTCGTAAAGAATTGGTATTGACCCAGCCAGACTTTTGCGTCTAGCGGTCAACAACAAAGCATTGACTCTGCACCACTTAGACGCGAACGCGTGAATTTGCGTCCGCATCGCTGCGGACACTACATAAAGTAGGCATAGCCAAAATAATAAGTATTAACAACAGAAGTTTGCTTTGTCATTGCTATCAATTCCTCTCATTAGATTGTCATAATTAAACCACATTAGGAATGCTTCGTCAACCCTTAGAAACTTTTAATGTGTTTCTAATCGTAAATTCGAGCTACAAAGCTGCGGAAATATGGACCGGATTCTGTGCTTTGTGAGTCACCGCTACTTCTTGCTGCGCATGGACTTGGGCACCATTTTGGTACACGTCCTTATCAGCCTGAAGGACGGTAATATCTTTTGCAGGATTTTTATCAGTCACGATAAAATCCGCATGATTTCCAGAAAGCAACTGACCGTACTCATTTTGAACGTGCATCGCCCGCGCGCAATTAATTGTTGCGGCATCAATCGCTTGGGCGGGTGTCATCCCGGCCTTCTCAACGTAAAGCTGCAGTTCATAAGCGCTCTCGTTCTGAAAGCCGTTAAATGGCGTACCGGCGTCAGTTCCCATTGCGATTGGAATACCAGCCGCCACAGCTTTAGTAATGCTCCTAAAGTGCTTCTGGATATTAGTGATAACCTTATCCTGTGCCCAATCTGGAACAATTCCCTGCCCATGCTTGTAAATCGCGTACATGGCGTTCATCGTTGGCACAATCGTGGTTTTGTGAGCCTTCATCATGGCAATTGTCTCGTCATCAATTTCAAACGCGTGCTCAATCGTATCAAATCCCGCAGCCACCGCTTCTTTAACGCCGGCGTTTCCCTGGGCGTGAGCAGCAGCCGTCTTATTCTTGTGATGAGCTTCCATTACGGCTGCCTGGGCTTCTTCAAACGTAAACTGAATATCTTCGGGGGTCTCGCCATCTTTGAGGACGCCGCCGGTAACCATCATTTTAATATTATCGACGCCGTTCTTCATTGCCTGCCGAACACCTTTACGCACCTCATCAACACCGTCAACCTCATACCCACAATCAGAATCGTGTCCCCCTGTGATACAGAAAGCCCGTCCGGATGTCATAACTTTGGGTCCCTTAATCCAGCCCTTTTCCTGCATTTTTTTGATCTCAATGTCGATGTCAAACTCCGCGCCAACATTGCGGATATATGTAACCCCATGGGCCAGCGCGTCCTGCATATTCCGGATGGCAAACATTGTGCACATCTCTCGTGAATCAGGATGCCGCTTTTCAGCCCCATTTTGCCACCAGTACGTTGGCATATCAGTCATATGGGTATGGGCATTCATCATACCGGGCATCGCAAACCGCCCGTGCATATCAACGACCTCATCACAAGCCTGACGGGTTGCATTGCCGCTTGCGGTTTCAATGATCATGCCAGTTTGAGTGTCGACGACCATATGTTGATTTGGAATGAACGCTTGTCGATCATGATTGTAAACTGCGATGTTCGTATAGTTGATTTTTGTCATTTTCTCTTATCCTTTCGATATGAACTTTCCTTGACTTGGGTAACTGAGCGGGCGTTTGATCGTTGCTTGATAACGGAACCATCACAGCCAACACCTCCTTAAAATAAAAAAACGCCAATCAGAAAATAATTTCTGAAAGGACGCTTGGGCGCGGTACCACCTTAGTTACAGGCATGTGCCTGTCTCTCACGTACATGATTATACGTTGGCGCTGTATTGGGCGCTCCCTGACAACTCTGAACAAGCTGTCGTACTCAAAATCGGCTTTAACGATTAAGACGTCATGCCTTCCCAGAAATCGGCACTCTCTTCGCACTTCTTAATCGTGACTCCCCGACATTTCTAAGTACTTTCTTATCGGTTTTTAATGTTATCGGTACTTTATCTCGAATTGCCCTTCTTGTCAACCATTATTGCTAAATTATTTTGTAACTATCATCAATTGACAACCCCCCATCGCAATGCAAAAATAAAGTTGAACGATTAACTAAACATTTAGCTCAATTCGGGTTAGAGGGGGCATCTATCATGAAATATCAAAAGGCACTCGCAACAATTGGCATTTTAAGCCTGGCAGCATTCGCTTTTGGAACCGTTTCCGCCACCACGAACGCGGCGGCTAAATCTAGCCAATCCGTGGCCAAGAAGGTAAGCAAACGGCTCACCTACGGCAACATAACCAATAACAATCTCAACCGGTTGGCAACGATCCGCCAGTTAACCCGAACCCAATTGGCTGAAACGCACAAGCTAAGCGGCAAGCAGGTACAGCGGTTGGTTTACCTGCCATTACCAAGGCATCTAACCGCCACCAACTTTACGCTGGATAGCCAACATTTAACCATCCATCTCACCAAGAACCAGTACGGGGTGAAAAATGTTGCCATTCCGCTCAATAAGCTCACCGGCATTATTTTAAACCGGTACATGCCCAAGAAATATGATTTTACACCTGTTAAGACACCAAAGAAGGTGGTCGCACTCACCTTTGATGATGGTCCTGACCCGACTTTGACCCCCCGGTTACTGAAAACACTGAAGAAATATAATGTCCCGGCAACCTTCTTTGAAGTCGGCACTAGTGTTATGCGTTACCCGAGTGTCAGTCGGGAAGTTCTCAAATCCGGTAACCAAATCGGCAACCACTCATGGAGCCACCCACAGCTGACTAATTTGAGCACCACCAGCGCCCTTCACCAGATTGCCTTGACGGACGCGGCAATCTATAAAGCCACCAAGACAATTCCGTACTACATTCGACCGCCATATGGGGCCGTAAATGCTCGAATTGGCAATCTTTATGACCGACCGATTGTCCGCTGGTCAGTGGACTCGCGCGATTGGGCCTATTTAAACACCGCTAAGACCATCAGTCATGTTTTGGCAACCACGACCAACGGGTCAATCATTCTGATGCATGATATCCACGCGACGTCGGTTGCCGCCGTTCCACAAATCATTCGGTCATTGAAGAAACGAGGCTACACGTTCGTAACGCTAGAACAACTGAATCAAAAACCATTACTCGGAAACTTACAGTACTTTGGTCGAAATGATTATCGCGGATTTTAATCAATCTTGAGCAAAAAGTCTGACCCAAACATCTTTGTTTGGTGTCAGACTTTTTGCTTACTATACTGAGATTAATTTTGTGATCCGAACTTTTACTTTGTTCCGATGGTCGGCGTAGGCTGCCGTTTGATGAGCCCACCAATCACATAGTAGACGAAAATGGCGAGCAGAATCACGGTTACCCACAACAAAACTTCAACTAACGATTGGCTGGAAATCAATCCAGCCTGAAACATAGCTGATGGTGTGTCCACAACTGCATGCAAAACGATGGCGACCGGGTAAAGCCACCACTTGCCAACGTAATTGACCGCTGCCCAAACAATCATCGATAATAAGATCTGAATCAGAAACGCCCCAATTCGTTCGACGAGTGCCAGTATCGCCATTCCGGCAGCGTTGGTCATTAACGAATGCATCGTTGTGCTGGGAATCTTCGCCATAATTGCCGTACTGTGAGAATTAATCGCGGTACTAAACATGATTGAGTTGACCATTCCCATCGCCCCAACCAAGATCATTTCAATCCCACCATGACCGATCCCGTAGGCAATTGCCGTTTGAAAACCGGAAACCCGTTTTTTGAGATATCGGAAACCAATGAACCGACCTGTTTCTTCAAAGACACCGGCGGCCAACGCGCCGTATGCCACATAAATGTATGGATGGTGAACTACCAGCCCGATAGATCCGTTAGCCGTTGGCCGCAGCACAATGGCATGTAAAATTGGTTCAAGAATAATCACGGCCACAAAAAATATTGCCGCACCAACCCAAACTGGTGACGCCCGCAATTTATACTTCGGTTTGAGAACCCAGTACGTCATGATGGGAATAACCACCATCGCAATTCCAATAATCGCCATTAACCCAATCGCAAACGGCGGCACGCCGTTTACCTTTCCAACCGTCATGTAAACCTTCCTCCAAACTTTCTAACCAAGTTCCCCCACTAACTAGTGTTAGGATACCGCAAAATCTTAACCAGAAACACCATACTTTTGGAATATTGAATTTACCGAGGTCAGTTGGTAAACTGAAACCAGTCAATTCGTCAAGAAAGGGATCCCCAGCCATGCCAAATAAGCGCGTTACCGTCAAAAATAGTCGTTTTGAATCCGGAAAGACAAACATCGCCGTTCCCGTTACAGGTGTTACACCAGATGAAATCCTTAATCAGTTGCGAAGGGCCCTCGCCGTCGAACCAGACGTGATCGAGTGGCGCATTGATTTTTTTAAGCAGGTTCTCAACCAAGCTGTTTATATGGATTTAGCCAAAACAATTAACCGATTAATCGGTGACACCGTCCTATTGACCACTTTTCGGACCACCCATGAAGGCGGCGCTTCTAATCTTGCGGATACAGATTACTATGCCACCTGCCACTGGATTTTAGAAAATCGCCTAACAGACATGATTGATATTGAATTTAATCGCGACAAAAAGACAGTCGCTGACTTGATTAAGCTGGCCCACTACCAACATATTCCCGTTATCCTCAGTAACCACGATTTCCAGGCAACGCCCGATCAGCAAACGCTTATCAGCAGATTCCAACAGATGGCAGCACGAAACGCAGACATTGCTAAGATTGCGGTGATGCCCCAAAACAGCCAGGATGTGCTGACATTACTAACGGCAACGACAATTGCAAACCAGAAGTTGACGATTCCGCTCATTAGCATGTCCATGGGTGAACTTGGTAAAATCAGTCGAATCACCGGGCCTCAGTTTGGCTCAACCCTTTCATTTGCGACGGTTGGGCAGGCTTCTGCACCGGGACAGATGAGTGTTGAAGATGTCCGGAAAAGTTTTAAAATTTTAAATTAATCAAAAAGGTGTCCTAAAGATCAGCGGAACGCATGGTCTTTGGGACATCTTTAATTATTTTTACTTTAAATCACGTTATCGGGTTAGTTATCCTTCGGCCGATCCCCCGAAGCTGCCGGTGTCCCAACGTGCATCAGTCCTGATACCATGTGCGAAATGGTCTCGCGAACCGTTCCGGAAGTGAGTGAGACTGCGGTCAAAATGACAACGATGGTGCCAACCAATTCGATCATTACGTCGAAGTTCATGACTAGCTGAATGTTCGTTTTTGATAACCAGCCGGTCACAATCGGAATGGTAAAGGTTGCGATACTGCCAAATGTGAAGTACGTCCCGGTGATGATTCCTTTATGCATTGGGTACATTTTAAGCAGCACGTTAAGGGCAACCTGCATGACACCGCCGGCAGCGGTCACGCCAAACAGGAAGGCCGCGATTGAAGTGATCAGAATCGTTGAAGAGTGACTAACCGTGAAGATTGCCAGCAATGATAAAGCGTTCATAGCAACCAGTAATTTGGTTTCCGAAATCGAGAACTTTAACAAAATGAAGTTTAAAATCACGCCGGTAATTGAGCCAATGCTGTAAAGTGATAACAAGCCGTGTGAAACCAGCGAACTGTATCCAAGATTATTGGTGGCAAACATACTGATCCACTGGGTGAAGAGGATCATAATGGCCATCGTGGTGTATCCGTAGATTGCTAATGAGATGGTCGCAATAATTTTTCTGAATTTCGACACATTTTCATGTTCCTCAACGAAAGCTTCGTCAACATGGTTCATCTCCGGGAATTTAGCGCCGCGTAAAATAAATAGGTTAGCGACCAAAACCAGTAAGGTCCCGATAAACGACCAGCCAAACCAGAGGCTCTTAGTTTCAATCAGGGCAATGGCAAGTGGTAAAACAAACTCGCCTAACGACATGAATGCCTTGATGAACACGTTCGAAGCACTGGAACTGCCGCCCATTTCAACAAAGGTTGGGTAGGTTCCCGAATCAAGTGCTGAGTTAGCGATCCCGGCAATAATTGCAAATAAGTAGGCCACAGCAATATTCGTTGTGAACGGAACGCCGAGGAAGAAGACCATGTAACTCAATGCGCCGGTTAGGACGAGTTGCTTTCGGCCAAACCGATCTGACAAGTAACCGAATAAGAAGTAGGCAATCAGCTTTCCAATGCCAATCCCGGAGATAACGTAGGAAACCGTCGCAATTGGCACGTTCCAGAAATGCCCAAGCTCCTGCATGTTCTGGGTCAAAATAATCAATCCAATTCCGTGTACCAGGTAGTTGAGGTACAGGGCAATTGAAAGTCTGCGTTTATTGGATTTTGTTAATGTGTTCGTCATGTTTGACACTCCTCAAATTTTAAGATTAAAAAAAGCCAACCGGATGTGAGAATCCAGCTGGCTAATTTTTTACTCGTGTAAAAGAATTATCCTATCCAGCTAGACTCAATCGTCTAGCTGGCAACAACCAATAACGGCATTGCGGGTTAGACGCGGACGCGCTTGCGCCCGCATCTGAACGGGCGCTATCTAAACCAAGCATAGCCGTAATAATAGGCATTAAGTTGTTGAACAAATTTTGTCATAGCGATAAATTCCTTTCCGTTTGATGTTGTGACTATTAAAACACATTAGAATATCATCGTCAACATTAAAATTAATTTAATTTAGATTCCAAAGAAAAAGGAAACCTAATCACAAATGGTTTCCACTTTTAGTTTCCGATTAATTTTCGTGAATCGCTTTTTGCTTACTTAGTTGGCAGCACGATATCAGAAGGCTTTACTTCCTTACCAAAGTACGGCTTCAGTTCAGTATTATAGTCATTAACAAAGTAGCTCTTCTTAGTCAACTTCGTAATTTCCTTGTTAGTCCAGTTAAGCAATGACTTGTTGCCCTTCTTAACGGCCGGGGCAATGTAAGACTTAGGCCCAATACTCTTGATGCCAACCGTGTACTTCGGATTACTCTTCGACCATGCGTACAGGTATGAATTATCGTCAGCTAGGGCAACCCCGCGACCGTTCTTCAAAGCGTTAAATTGCTGGGTTTTGGAATCAAATTTCAGTAACTTAACCTTCTTCTGATCGGTTGTGAAGTATGTTTCAGCAGTGGTTCCCTTCGTCACGATCACATTTTTACCCTGCAGTTGGCTAACCTTGGTAACCGGCTTATTCTTCGGTGAGACAACCCCAACGGAAACCTTCATGTATGGCTTAGCAAAACTCACAACTTGTTTCCGTTGTGGAGTTACCGTGAAGTTTGCCAGCACCAAATCCACCTTGTTTGAGTTCAAGGCATCCACCCGGTTATTCGCGTTAACTTGAACAAACTTCACCTTAACACCGAGGTCCTTAGCGACTTGGTGAGCCAACTTCACGTCATAACCAACGCGTTTTCCATCCTTATTTACCCAACCATAGGGCGGCAAATCACCAAATACGGCAATTCGAATGGTGCCCTTTTTCTTGATCGCCGAAACGGAACTGGGATTGTTACTCGAACTACTCTTACTGTTACCACAACCCGCTAATACCAGGACCAGCGCAGCGACCATGGTCACAATGGTTATCAGCTTTCTTACCCAATTTTTCTTCATAAATACACCCTCCATTTTTCTCACTAAAAGTCCATACTATCTAAGAATTCCTTTGCCCGGCTGGTTTGGGGGTTACTAAAAAACTGTTTAGATGATGTCTGTTCCAATATCTCACCATCCTGTAAAAACAGGACCCGATCAGCAATCTGTTTCGCAAAGTTCATTTCATGCGTGACAACGATCATCGTCATGTTATCCTGATCAGCTAACCCTTCAATAATATTCAGCACTCCGCGCACCATTTCCGGATCCAGCGACGCCGTCACCTCATCAAACAACATAAAGTCCGGGTGAAGGGCCAACGCACGGACGATCGCAACTCGCTGGGCCTGACCGCCCGACAATTCACGCGGATAGGCGTTGGCGTAGTCTGACAGTTCAACGCTGGCAAGTAGTCGTTCAGCCTCCTGACGAGCCGCCTGCTTATCCTGCTTTTGAACCTTGGTCGGACCCAATAAGATGTTATCCATGACGGTCAAATTTGGAAACAGATCGTAACTCTGAAAAACCATGCCGATTTTTTGGCGGAGCTGCTGCCAGTTCTTTTCGGTCGGCACAATTTTCTGACCTTCAAAGGTAATCGTTCCCTTCTGATACGTTTCCAGGCCATTCAGGCAACGAATCAGCGTACTCTTTCCTGACCCGGAAGGCCCTAACAGCGTCACGACCTCACCCTGATCAACCGAAAAATTAATATCGTGTAAAACGTGTTTCTTACCATAAAACTTCTCTAAATGTGCAACTTCCAGTACTTTATCAGCCATTTGCCTTCTCCAGTCTCCTCTTTTCCAGCCGTTTCGCCCACCAAGATAGTGGGTAATCAATTAAGAAGTAAAATAGGAAAATTAATCCGTAGACCCAGAAAACACCGGTTGGGTAGGTATGATTATTTGCCTCGATGATTTGTTGACCAATATTGATGACATCCATGACGGAAATCAGCAGCAGGATTGAGGTCGTTTTGATCACCCGAGTTGCCAAATTAATGGTTGCTGGTATTTCCAGCGTTAACGACTGGGGAATCAGTACGTAGCGATAAAGCTGAAACCGGTTGAGACCAATCGCCTTGCCGGATTCGATTTGGTGTCGTGGCACTGAAATCAAAGCTCCCCGAACGATGTCACTCATCTCAGCACCAACCCACAGCGCAAATACAAGGGTTGCCAACTGATCAGCCGGTAAATTGAAATTCATTTGGCGCGGCAAGATGTAGTAGAACAAGAACAGCAACACCACTGTTGGCACAACCCGGAAGAATTCCAAATATAACCGCAGAACGACTCGCAATGGCCGATTCTTAAAGGTCCGTAAAACCCCGAGGATAATTCCAAGGATGATGCCAAAAATCAGCGCAACGGCCGCAATCTTAACGGTTACCCACAGGCCGCCAAGCAACCGCGTGAAGTTGGTGCCTTCAAATAGAACACTAATTCCCGAATGTGCCATAACGAACCCTCTTTTCCAATAACGTTAAAATAATTGACAGTGGGACCAAAATAATTGCGTAGGCAATGACTAGTACGAATAAATACTCGTTTGACCGATAGTACATTCCAATCAAATCAAGCGCGGTATTGGTCAGCTCCGGGATTGCAATCACGGTAAAAATCGACGTTTCCTTAATCAGGAATATCACGTTGGCGGCCATTGCCGGCACACTTAACGAGAACCCCTGGGGAAAAACAACGTACCGCGCCAATTGCCAGCGACTCAGGCCAATTGCCTTACCAGATTCAACTTGGCTTTTGGAAACGCCATTAAACCCACCGGTAAAGCCTTCCGCCATGTAACTGCCACCCAGAAAAATCAACCCAATAATTCCGCAAAGCTGCGCGCCAAACTTAATTCCCAGAACTGGAAATGCGTAATATAAGAAAAATAACTGAATCAACAACGGCGTATTTCGGGAAATTTCAACATAGACCGACGCAATTTGATGAAAAACCGGCACCCGAAAGTATTGCACTAAGCTGCATATTAGACCAACCACAATTGAGCCGATGATTCCAACAAACGAAAGCCACAGCGTTAATTCAAATCCTTTGCCAAACATGGGCAAGCTTTGCTGGATAATAGCCCAACTCATCAAATCATCTCCATTCTAGAATCACGTAATAAATCCGATTAACAGTTATTTTTAGAGTTTAAAAAAAGCCCTGCTGTTTTGTTTCCAAAACAACAGGGACGATTTATCGTGGTTCCACCCTTTTTCGTGTCCGCTGTAAAACAGACACCTTCATTGAGTCCTATCTAGTTGCGGTGTTTCCCACCGATTCAACTCAGAGCGCACTTTCAATTCACTCATTCCATTCTCGCACTGTCAATGGTCGCTTTAAATGAGGATGAATTTACTCTTCTCCGTCATCGCTGAATAAAAACTGTCAATCAATTACCTATAAATGTAAGGTGAAATCACACAAAAGTCAATCATTTTTCTCATCATTTTGTCATTATCGGGGTTCAAGACGACTAATTAAGCAGAAATCCCTGATCCTTAATATTGTCTAATAAGTCCGCTCGCACCTGATGGCTTCGAGCCAATTCCGATAAAATGTGACTACTGAAAGTTTCAGTCCGACGATTTGATCCCCGTTTTTGGTAGTATGTCGCAATCAATTTGTCGTAGGCTTTCAGATCGTCTCCTTGATCTGGTTGATAACGATTCTGGAAATGCATGAGATTTGCCGCCATCCGGGGTTTTAAATCTGGTTCATCGGCAGGATAGCCAATGGCGATTCCCAGAAGCGGGAATGTCAATTCAGGCAATTCCAACAATTCAATCACCCGCTTGGTGTCATTCAAGATACTCCCCATAATGGTGCCCCCAAGATCCATACTTTCGGCGGCAACCATGATGTTTTCAGTCGCAATTGCTGTGTCAAAAACGGCAGCCAAAAACTTGTCGGTGGTATGCAATGTGAACGGATCGACACCTGCTCGCTTGGCAATTTGGAGGTTCCGGAATTGGTCGGCAACCATTACAAAATAGTGCCCACTCTTTTCCAGCCATGGATGCAACGTAATCTGGCCAAGTTCGTGCAAAATGGCTGCATCCGTCACACTGATAATTGAATACTGTTGCGAAAAGGTGCTGGTTGAGGCGTGCTGGGCAGCCGCTACTAGTTGATCAACCTGATCTTCAGTTAGTGACTGTTCTTTAAATCGTCGAATACTCCGATGATTCATCAACTGGCGTAGAACTGAATTATTCGTTGTCGCCATCAAAAATCCATCTCCTTATTTTTTCCTACTCGGTGTATGGTAGCCGCTTATCTTCTGTTAGTCAATCAATAATAATATTCTAAAATGGTAAAGTTTATGGCGGAAAACTATGTATTTAAGCCACAACAAGTTAAAATTAAGGTGTCCCAAAAAATAAAATCGAAAAAAGGGGCTTTTTGATTTTACTTTTTTAAGCCGTTGAACTACAATGTAATTTGTATCAGATAATAATAATTATAAATTAGAGAGCTGGTGTAACCATGGCCCAGAATGCCAAAAAGAAAACTTTAGCGCAGAAAATTAACGTGATGCGGGCTGCCGTAATGGGCGCTAACGATGGGATCGTCTCAGTTGCCGGGATTGTTATCGGCGTTGCAGGTGCCACGTCCAGCAATTTTGCAATTTTTATTTCAGGAATTTCAGGCATGCTTGCCGGAACAGTTTCTATGGCGATGGGGGAATTCGTCTCAGTTAATACCCAAAAAGATTCCCAGCGAAATGCCATTAGCCACCAGAAACAGGCCTTGGCAGATTCATACGATCACGAATTCAATACCGTTCAACAAAAGCTAGTTTCCGATGGAATTACAGCCGACTTAGCCGAACAGGCCACCAAAGAAATGATGAACAAGGATCCCTTAAAAACCTCTGTTCGGCAAAAGTACGGCTTCAATGTTGGTGAGTATACCAACCCATTGTCAGCCGCGATTGCTTCAATGATTTCATTTCCAACTGGTTCGATTTTACCACTGGTTGCCATCACCACGTTTCCCAGTTCAATCCGGGTTTTAGCAACTGGAATTGCCGTTATCATCGCCCTTGCAATTACGGGTTATTCAGCGGCGAAACTGGGAAATTCAAACACAACTCGCGGAATCATTAGAAATGTTGTTTCGGGGATTTTAACCATGATTGTGACCTATACGATCGGCACACTGATTGGCTCGTAATCTTGATACAGTGAACTAGGGGGAATCAGTAATGATGCTAAGTATTCGGTCAAAAAAGAAGAATAAGTCATCCCAAACAATGGATGAAAAGCTGAACACCCTAAGGGCTGGGGTGCTTGGCTCAAATGACGGCATTCTGACCGTTGTTGGGGTATTGTTTAGTGTCGCGGTTGCGACGACAAATCAATTTACCATTTTTATTGCCGGTTTATCAGATCTGTTAGCGTGTGCCTTTTCCATGGCGTCCGGTGAATACGCCTCAGTTAGTACCCAGAAGGATACAGAACAGTCAGTTGTTAGAAAAGAAAAGGCATTACTAAAGACAAACTACAATCAGCAACTGCAAACCGTTTCCGATTATTATGTAGATCAGGGTGTTACCCGAAAAACGGCCGATTTGATTGCCGCCGATTTGATGAAAAAGAAACCATTGGAAACAATCGTCAACATCAAGTACGATTTAAAACTCGGTCATTATATGAACCCTTGGGACGCCGCATTCTCATCGTTATTTTCAGCGGCAGCTGGCGGCGTATTCCCATTAGTCGCCATGACGATCACGCCGGTGGCTTACCAATGGCCGGCCACAATCTTAGCCGTTTGTTTCTCGGTTGCTCTGACCGGTTTTATGAGCGCCAAGCTAGGCAACGGCCTCGTTAAGACCGCTATGATCCGAAACGTCATCGTCGGCATCATTACGATGATCATTCACTATTCGGTCGGTCTATTACTCGCATAGAAATGGCTCATAAATACTTAAAGTCACTCGTAAGCCACTACCCTTACGGTGATTTTTTTATGCCATAAACAGACGTGCAATGGTCAGATCGTAGCTTTCCGGACTAACCATAACATGTTACGGTTACGGATAAAATCCTTTTGTATCAGCGGTTGTCTTCACTACGCTCCAAGTGGTCAGATTAATCGGCAGATTCCTTTCGACGAAGATACCAGGGGTGGTTTTTCGTCGTTTAGATCATTTCTGTGGACTCAGTCTTTGAATCTTTTCGCCAGAAATGACTCGCATGCAATTCAAACTTTTATTATTCGGCCAAACGAACTCGCGGCATCAGTCGGAAACCTACGTACTAAGTTTCCGATTTTGGTTCGCGATTAATAGCTCCCCTGTCTGTTCAATAACGTTCACCATTGTTCAATATTTTAAACACAATATGCATTCGTTCGCACTTTGCCAACAGAATGCCAATCTCGTTTTGAGCCGAAAAATTTGGCTCGTTTTTCAGACCCCTTAAAAATACCCCTGTTTTAAATGTTCCAGGCCGGCCCACATTTTCACTAAATAAAGCGTTCTTAAAATTGGTTCATTACTCATTCCAAAAATTTACTTCGAATAATGTTGGTGCTTCCTCAAACTACTCTAACGGGATCGATAAACCTATTTATTCCAATTCGCAATCAAAGATCTTCTAGGTAATCTTCCAGCACAATGAGCATGGTAAACACTTCATTACCTGGTGCATAAAAGAAGATTAACCCAGCTCATAAAGGAAGAACCATGATCGGAGTGCCTGACTTTAGCACAGCCACCTTCAATTAAAAAGCCGCTACTTACCCCTGGGTTTTACATATACCTAAATTTTGCGCAGATGCCCTTGCGTCGGTTTAATTTTTCGCGCACCAAAATAAGGATCCTTACCGCGTTTTTTCAATGCAGTCGTTTCTAAGCAAGCTCATGCCGCATACATATGCGAACTAAACTAAGCTTTTAAATTAGGCTGCTGCCGCTGTTGTTGCCGTAGTTGCTGTCGTTGTAGTAGCTCCCGAGGCTGCCTGACTTGTTTGAGATTGTTGGCCACTTGTCGTGCTTGTTGAAACTTCTTGTTGTGAATTATTAGTTGTCTGGGTTTGGCCGCCATTGTCTGAACCTGCATCTGAATTTGCATTAGCATCGGTTGTTGTTGATACGCTCGCTGTTGAACCTGCAGGGGTCGTCGTTGAAGTTGTGGCACCATTTACCGTTGACTCAGTCCCAGTTGTTGGGGTCTGAGTTCCGTTATCATCTGTTGCTCCTGCTCCAGTCGCTGGTACGGTAGTCGTACCATTATCATTGGTTGGCGTCTGTGGATTTTGTCCAGTTGAAGTGTTGCCGCCAGTTGTCGTTGAACCATTGTCACCATTATTTGTCGGGTTATTAGTGTCAGTCCCCTTATTGGTGTCGCCGTTCTTATTCGCATCGGTATTCTGCTTCTTCTTATCGGATTGATCCTTAGACTTCTTAGAATCAGCATTTTTCTTAGAACTAGCCTTGGATTTATTCGATTTGTTCGTATTCTTAGAATCCTTATGCTTCTTTGCATTCTTTGAATCGTGACGTTTTTTCTGAGAATCTGCCTTATGATTCGTAGTCTTCTTGACCCGTTTGTAATCAGAAGTGTCACGTTTCTGACTGCTTCGATGCGTGGTTGTCTGCCGATAGCCACTTGTGGTGCCAACACCAGAGCCGTAGCCATAGGAAACCGGTTGCGTTTGGGTCGCCGTAGTTGTGGATCCATACCCATTACCCGGATATCCGGTAGTTGATGCGTAAGTCGTCCCCGTTGTTGCCGCAGCATTATATTGCTGATCAGAACTGGTGGTGTTGGAACCCTCATTATTACTATAGAAAGTTTCGGCATATGTCGTGGTATTTGACTGACCCTGGGAAACGTTCGCAGTACTTTGATCGTTTACAGTGGAAATGTTAGCGGCCGAGCTTGCTGACGAAGCAGGAGTGGAAGTGGTTGATTGATTCTCACTTCTTGCGTGAATCCCACTCGTTGTGATTGACCCTTTAAAGTCAGACCGATCCTTCTTGGAGGCTGTGTCTGCCTGAGCCTTGGCATATTTCCCCGACTTGATCTTGTTATTCTTAACCTTAATTGTTTGTCCCTTGTAAGTAGCTTTAATCTTAGTAACTTTGGAAACATCCTTGGTTGGAATGGCGTATGCCTGCGTGTAGGTACCAGACTTAACATCCTTCGTAAATGTCAATATCAGTTGGGTCTGCTTTTTGGTCGCGTGCTTAAATGGCAGGTGTTTTTGGACACTTGCCTTCATATTCTTTAAATTAACGTTCTTTTTATCAAAAGCAAACTTGACCTGATCCTTCTTGGCAAACGCATTCGTAACGGTCGGCTTAACCGTAACTTTTAAAATCGGCACGTGTTTTGAATACACGACCTCGGCTTTAAGGACCTTGTTGACATCAAATTTATCGCTCTTCTTAGCAGCGTTTGCAGATTCCTGATCATTACCAAATAAGCCGCTGGCCAAGCCATGGCCAAACAGCGGCAAGAACAAAATAGTTGCAATGATTACTAAAAATAGTCGCTTCATTTGTTTACTAGAATGTGCCATCGGGATTCCTTCCTACTCGCAAATCAGAATTGTGCCGCGCACGCTACCGTAACGTCACCATAACTACCATATAGAATACCATTTTTAGGGTCGTTTTGCTATGACAATTCACGATTCTCCAAAAAACTAAGCGTCACAAAAAGACCCCCGCATTGGAAAAAGCGAGTGGCCTTTGTACTTGTTGTTATTCAGTTAAGCAACCGTTATTCAAACATTTTCCGGGTTGCCTTGGCAAGTGTCTTTGGATCGCGATCGTAGCGCTTGTTTTTCACAAGTTTCGACATTGGAATACCCGTGAAGTGGTAAGCCGCAATTTCTCCCGAACGAACGGCACTTTGCTCGGTAAAGACCATTTGATATGGCTGTTCTGCAAACTCACCCGTAAAGGCTAAGTTGGTTGAATGTTCCGGAATTACCTTGGGCCGATCTGACTTTGCCCGGTTATTGAACAGTGCCGATGCGTATGGCATGTAAACCGGAATGCAGTTAATGATGCTGTCCATTATTTCCTGCTTCTTGTCCATAATATTGCCCGGACCTGGATCAACTTTCGATAGCTGACCGAGCAGCTCTTCAGCCATTTCTTTACCCGTCATCTTGATGTATTCCTTCTGGACAAACTCGCCACGCCGACGCGGGTAGAGGAAGTATCCCCAAATAACCGACTCGTTGGCCTTTTGAGTCGTGAAATGTGGTTGATGATGCACCACAATCGACATGTTGACGTCTTTTTGCCCCAATGGGGTGATTGGAAAGGTTGAAATAAACGAATTCAACGCGTTTCCCGGAACCTGGGTGGTAATTCGCGTAATCTCGTTTAATAACGTGTGATCACTGGTCGTTAACGTGAAACTGACCCACTCACTGGCGTTTCGGTCATTGAAGAATTTATCAGAATTCCCAAGGTTATAGAACCGCTCCGTGGCTTTCTTCCACAGACTGGCCGCGGCCCCGTAATCCATATTTTCAGCCGCTGGCGTATTGAAGTCTCCCAACGTTGCCGAATCGGTAATCGAACCGTTTGTGAAAATAACGGCCGTCTGATCATCGACGTCGACGTGCTCTTCCTCATTGGTTTCAGTGTTGGTCATCTTCAAACCGGTTACCGTAATCTCATCCTGCATCGGTGTATCCTTAAATTCAAAGTCGGTTACCCGCCGATTCAGGACCAAGTTGACACCCTGATCCTTTAAATAGTTAATCAGCGGCAGCATGATACTTTCAAACTGATTGTAACGGGTTCGGTTAACCCCAACCAGATGTTCAATTTGCGTAAATTCATAAATCATTTGGTGCATGTAACGGCGCAGCTCCTGAGCGGAACTTTGAGTTCGAAACGCAAAGGTGGTTTCCCACATATACCAGAAGTTAGTGGCAAACATGTGCGGATCATCGCGGAAATAGTCGGCAATCGTCACGTTATCGAGTTTTTCTTCCTTAGAGTCCGGCATCAAAAGCAGTTCAGTCAGCAACATGCGGTCCTTATTGTTAAAACCAAGCTTGCCGCCGTTGATAATGCCCTTACCGCCTTCCATGAGCCGGGCCTTATCAAATGTCCGGTGATGGGCGTCAAAGTCACGCGTGTCTTCAGCAGCCGTCATTCCAGCTTCCGTTGCGGAAGGTACCCGGCTTAAAAGATCCATCAAATCAACGTAAGTCCGGTAGTTCAGCATCCGCCCACCACGGGCAACGAATCCCTTCGTGTTTTCCATCGGGTGATTTTTATTCCAATACTCGTTAGCGGCATCACTGGCGGCCGATCCATCATTAGAACCATGATCATCGATTGAGTAGAAGGTAATCTGACTACCGTTCCAATGGCCCTCCTGAATTAAATAAACTGCCGCAGCCATGTTGGCTAAACCAGCGCCAATCATAATTGCTTTACTCTTTGTCATCGTATGTCCTCCTCGCTTGAAAAAGCTGACTTTTATTTGCCTTCAAACTCGTCATACAGGTGCTTGTCGTCCTCAAACCAGCCGATCGACTTCAGAAAACAAACGCTGGCGACGGTGAGGCCAAGCCCCAACAAGATTAATGTTCGATGTTTCATCTTGCCACTTCCTTAGTTAGATTGCTTCATTATCTATTTGATACCTTAATTTTAGAATGATCCCAGTCAAATTGAAATGGACAATCTACCCATTTTGCCCAAATCCGCTCAGTTCCTGCCCGTTTTTAATGGCGTTATCGATACCGCCCCGCAGCATGATTTCCGCGCGCTGAACAACGGCTGCTTTCGGTTCCTTAAGGTCATTGGCCAGCCATTGCACAACCTGCATAACCAAAGCCCAGCCATAAAAGTTTTTGATTGCTTCAGTCAAATTGGGCGACACGTCACGGTTGGAGTGAATAATCACTTTGCCGACCAAATCACTGGCAACGGAGTACAAGAATCCCTCGAGCAGATCACGCGCAACCGAACGAAACGTGTTCATACAAAACTGCTTATTCGTTTCAATGTAGTCAAGAATCAGCCGGTAAGCGACTTTCCAGTCAGTGATTTTCGTATAGGTCGTTACGCTGACCAGCAAATCCTGTTTATAAACCCACTCCAGCAGACTATAAATATCATCAAAATGATAGTAAAAGGTGTTCCGCGTCAGATGCGCGCGTTGGGTTAACATATCGATAGTAATTCGGTCCACCGGCGTTGTCGCCATGAGGGCCTTCAAAGTCTGAGCAAGTTTCTGTTTTGTGGATTGTTTTGTCATAAAAATTCCTTCATTAACAATTAAAATTTACCGGTCAACATGTGAGAATGTTCACTCATTTATAGTATAGCCCACGAGGCCCCGCTAGTCCTAGCTGAAACCGTTAAACTCAGCAATCTTTTGTCTGTAAATAACCCAAGACGATGACCGCTGTGTATAATAAGGTTCGACTTAAAGATCTGACTTATTGAAAGGAGTCTTCAACGATGCGTTTAACCCATAAACCATCACAAATCGGCTTGGCGATTTTACTGGTAATCAGCGGTTTTCTACTGACATTCACCCTGTTATTGCCAAATTCATCCGCAAGCACCACCTTTTCTTCTGGTGATATCAGCGGCCCCAGTGGCTATTTTAAGAGTGCCAGGGCACAGTTTGCGTTTCATTGGAAAAACGTCAAGACAAAACAAGGCATTCAAACCGTTCTTATTTTCGGCGATTTTCAAAAGCCGCAGATCCAGACGGCCATCCCGACTGGCAATAAAATCAGTGCCAATAAAAAAACCTTCTATTCAACGTACCGCTTGATTAATTCTAATGGCAAACTGCAACCCACCGAAACCAGCTTCAAGATTATCCAACTCGGCAAAAACCGTTATCAGGTTCATATTGCCACTACTGGTACTGGCCGAATTGCAAAGTCTGGTGGTAAATCCTACACATTTACCCGCACAAAAACATCACCAGCCAAGACATATGCCAACGCCTACTCAAAGAGGGTCCTCAACCAACGTTATACTAATCAGTTGAACGCAAATCTGGAGAAGCAGTATCAGGCAGCAAAACAGAAAGGTGAGAATATCAAAGACCCGGCAACGGATCCTGACATTCAAGCGAAGGTAAAAAGTACTGCTGCAACCGCGACTGCGAGAAGTATCAAAAACATCATCAAAGCATTCAACTATTAGCGATGTAGGAAGTCAGCATTTAGCACTCTTCAACTTAGAGTGCTAAATGCTGGCATTTTTTTCAAAACTGATTACTATAGAAAATGAAAGGTAAAGGAGAAACGAAAAGCAAGTAACCAGTGCGGTTAACCACTTTACCTTCAATAAAATCTGACAATAAGGAGATTGGTACTTATGGCAAATGATTTAATGAATCGGTTCGACTTTGATCCATTCTTTGATCGAATGGCCCGCCGCTTCTTCAGTCCAAGTGATATGGAAGATTTTGGAAATCTCAAAACTGATATTAAGGAAAGCGATAAGGATTACACGTTAAAAGTTGATGTTCCCGGTGTTGATAAGCAAAATATTCATTTGGCTTACCAAAACGATACGTTGTCACTGAACATCAGTCAAAACCAGTCATCCGAACAAAAGGATGAAAACGGTAAGGTAATTGCCAGCGAACGAAGCCACGGGGTAATGTCTCGGAGTTACACATTGCCCGGCGTCGATCGTGACAATATCTCTGCCGCCGTTAATGACGGTGTCTTGAGCGTGACACTTCCAAAGGTTACTGAGAATGACCAAAATAATGGGCACATCGAAATCCAGTAATCAGTATTCGTTAACAAATGCATTCCTTAAATTTTAAAACCTTGGGGGAATGGCAGCAATGTCATTTCACCACCCCACATTGACGCTTCAAATCCAATAATCTTGTAACAAAGGAGATTGGTATTATGACAAACGAAGTTATGAACCGTTTTGCAATGGATCCTTTCTTTGATCGTTTAGCACGTCGCTTCTTCAGCCCAATTGAAGGCGACAACGACACGATGAATCTCGGCGACTTGAAGACCGACATCAAGGAAACCGATAAGGATTACGAACTGAAGGTTGATGTTCCAGGAATCGATAAGAAGAACATTCACTTGGCATACGATAACGGTGACTTGGCATTGAATGTCGACCAAGCTCAAGCTTCCGAAAAGAAGGATGAGCAGGGCAGAGTCATTGCAAGCGAACGCAGTCATGGTGTTATGTCCAGAACTTATGAATTACCTGGCGTTGATCGCGACCACATCTCAGCTGAAATCGATAACGGGGTTTTAAACATCACGTTACCAAAGATGGCTGAAAGTGATGATCATTCAGGCCAAATCGAAATTCAATAATTGTTTGTCATGATAAAAAATGGAAACCAAGGTCAACTTGGTTTCCATTTTTTTGCCCGCGAGTAATGATTCACAAGCTTCTTTTAATTTAAATGGGCTGAATTTTGCAGCCGAATCATGTCGTAGTAGTACCCTTTCTTTTTCAACAACTCGTCATTGGTTCCCCGCTCGACAATTCGGCCCTTTTTAAGTACCAGGATAAGGTCGGCGTTTTGAATCGTTGAAAGTCGATGCGCAATGGCGATGGTTGTTCGCCCTTCTTGAAGTTTTGCCAACGCTGTCTGAATGAGTTGTTCAGTTTCCGTATCGATGTTGGCAGTCGCTTCGTCCAAAATTAAAATTTTCGGATCGGTTACTAATGTCCGGGCAAATGAAATCAGCTGTCGCTGCCCACTGGAATAGCTCGCCCCACGCTCAATCACCCGGGAATCATACTGATCGGGTAACGCTTCAATGAAGTGGTCAGCCTGAACAAACTGGGCCGCTCGTTTAACGGCTTCATCGGAAATTTGATCATTGAACATCCGGATATTTGAGGAGATCGTTCCGTAAAACATAAACGGTTCCTGAAGCACTAATCCGAGTTTTTGCCGCAATTCTTGAATTGGGTAATCCCGGATATTGCGGTCATCAATGAGAATCTCACCGCTTCCGTACTCGTAAAATCGCATCAGAATATTGATAGTCGAGGTTTTCCCACTCCCAGTTTCCCCCACTAAAGCGATCGTTTGCCCGGGTTCAGCAACAAATGACACGTCGTGGAGTACCGGATTGACGCCATCATAAGCAAACGTCACGTGGCGAAATTCAATTTTCCCGCGAGTAATTGTTGCCCCTTTAACAGGATGCTGTTGTGGTTCAAGCGTTTGGTCATCCATAATTCGCAACACTCGCGAACCGGCAACCACGCCATCTTGGAAATCAGAAAGTCGATCCATCATGTTGGACATTGGATTATAGAAGTTATCAAGATAGGTCACGAAGGCATAGATGACACCAGCCGCAACGTAACCGTGTAATCCGCGAATCCCAAACATCCCCAGTACCATGACACTACCTAAAGCGTAAAATAGGTTAATAATCGGATTTAACAGTAACGAGTTAATCCGAATCATCGCCCGCCGGGTACTGTAATACTGATCGTTGGTATCATTAAATTCATGGTTTACCCGCTTCTCCTGGCGAAACTGCTGAATCACGCTGATTCCCGTAATTCCCTCGGCCAGCTTAGCATTTAGCAAACTCAACCGTTCCCGCATTCGCCGATAGACCCGGGTACTGTAACGCTGGTAGTACCAAACCGTTACCGCTAAAAATGGCATGAATACCAACAGCCACAGAGCAATCACCTTATCCGCCAGCAACATCGCAATAAATGAGGAGACCATCGCGGACACGGTTACCACCAAGCTACTGAACAATGCCCAGAAGTTGGAGAACGCCATTGTATCGTTGGTCAGTCGCGAAAGAATTGAGCCGCTTGGGGTTTGGTCAAAGTAACGCATCCCAAGGGTGTGCAGTTTGGAAAACAGTTTCCGTCTGGTATTTTCCAACATGTATTCGGCACCCATTTCATATAAGTAAGTTTGTGAAAATTGCATCAGTGCCTTCATAACCATGCCAAAGAAATACAGACCAGCGAAGAACCACATGACTTGAAAGTCAGGATGACCAACCACCAAATGCGCATCCATATACCGTTGAATGATCTGCGGCAGTAAGATGTTGACAATTGAAACGGCAATCGCGAAGACCACCGAAAAATAAAAATACCACTTATAAGGAGCAGCATAACGGAACAGCCGGCCAATAATGTGAATCTGTTCGCGGACCGGAATACTCTTTGACCACGCGGATTGATGAGTTGAACTAGCCATTCTGCGCACCTCCTTTAACCTTGGTTTCCAGTTCTTGACGCTCAAACATTTCTTTATACCAGCCATTGTTTGCCATCAATTGATCATGGGTGCCCCGTTCAACAATCTGACCATCATTAATGACCAGAATTTCATCAGCATCCATCACCGAACTCAGTCGGTGGGCAGAAATAATGGTTGTTTTTTCTTTCCGTTCAGCCCGCAAGTTTCTTAGAATCTGGGTTTCCGTTTCGGCATCCACCGCCGACAATGCGTCATCCAAAATCAGCAACTCAGGATTAATCAAAAGCGCCCTGGCAATTGCCAACCGCTGCCGCTGCCCACCGGAAAGTGAGATCCCCTCTTCACCAACGGCCGTATCGTAACCATCGGGCATCCCCTTAATCTGGTTGTAAAGATCACTCTTTTTAGCGGCAGTTTCCACGGCTTCCTGACTTGCCTCGGGACGGGCAAAGCGAATATTCTCACGGATCGAGTCTGAGAACAGAAACGTATCTTGGGGAACGTAGCCAATCGCCGGAATCAGGGCATCCATTTTATAGTGGCGGATGTCAATTCCACCAAATTTAATGGTGCCGGTATAGTTATCAAACTGTCGCAGCATCAACCGGAGAATGGTACTTTTCCCGGAACCAACCCGACCAACCAAGCCAACGGTTTTGCCAGCCGGGATCTTGAAGTTAATATTTTCTAGGGCCAGGCGGTTGTCACCTGGATAGGAAAACTTTTCAACGTCGTAATCGATTTCACCGCGAGGCGCGGTTGTTGCGCCATTCGGATCATCAATCACTTTGCTCGTCTGGTTTAACAAATCCATCACCCGATCATAACTGGCATTTCCCCGTTCCAAAGTGTTAAACAACATCCCAACCGCAAACATCGGCCAAATCATCATTGCTAAATAGGAAACGAATGAAACCAAGGCCCCAATTGTAATCTGGCCGGTCATCACTAAATAACCACCGTACACAATCGTGATCACGTACGATAGCGAGATAATCATCGTTGTCATTGGGTCAAACAATGAATCCAACCGGTTCACCCGGCGATTAATATTAATGGTTTGGGCAACCTGGTCGTCAAAATCAGCCATGTCTTCTTCCTGCTGTCCCAGGCCCTTAATCACCTTAATGCCGGTAATACTTTCCTCGGCCTTGTTATTCAATCGCGAAAAGGCGGCTTGTGAATCCCGAAAGGCAACGTGAATTTTAGAGCCCATGTAACGAGCCATTACAGCTAACAGTGGGAAGGGAATAATCGCAATAATTGTGAGCCGCCAATCGATCAAACTCACCATCGCGATTAAGGTCGTCCCACCAGTAATCATTGAATCCGCAAACTGCAGAATGCCCCCACCAGCAACCCGTTGAATTGCCGACAGGTCGTTGGTCGCATGGGCCATCAAATCCCCAGTTCGGTACTTCTGAAAGAATTCTTGATCCATTTGGGTATAATGCCAAAAGAGGCGGTTTCGGAGGACCTTTTCCAGTTTCGCTGCTTCACCCCAGATCGCCGTCCGCCACATATAGCGACTGCCGTATTGGGCAATTGCAACAACGGTTAATAATATCAGGAGCATGATTAGCGTACTGGCAGCAAGCTTGCCGCTGTGAATGGCATCCACTAACAGACCGATAATCCGGGGCGGAATAATGGCTAACAGTGCGGTTAAAATCAAGCCCCCCACCCCAACCAAGTAGGTTTTCCATTCTTCTTTGAAGTACCAACTCAGTTTTGCGAAGATGCTCATCGTGTTCACTCCTTAGATTAGAAATTAATTAAACAGAAATATGATAGCACAAATCGTCTCCCTTTACGGGAAAAACGCCGGGGAAGTGCGGGACGTCCTTGCGAATTTAAACGAACCAACAAGTTTGTAATTAATTGTTGCCAACCGTGCTTTTAATGTATAATAAGAGTTTGAAGACAGTAACGTAACGATACATAACATAACGGTGGTGATACAGTTGAGTGAACAAGAACAGGGCTGGACAATGAAACAAATCGCCGATGAACTTGGCGTCAACAAAATGCGGGTTTATCGAACAATTTCGCGACTTAATTTAACCGAAGCGTTTAAGCGCGGGCAAACACTTTATTTTAATCAGGATGCCAAGGACGCAATTGAGCAGGCAATCAACCCAACAAATCAGTCTCAGGAAACAACTCGCCGGCCAACTCAGGCCCGTTCCGTTTCCCGGGACTACGTTGACAACGGCTTACTGCAGTCCCTAAATGATCGGGTAAAAGATCAGCAAACGCAGATCACCAACTTAACTCGTCTGTTAGACCAATCCCAACGGCTCCAACTGGTTGCTGAACAACGCAGCCAGAAGATGGAACAACAGATCACAACCCTTCAACAACAACTGGCCGCCCCATCAGCGGTTGCAACGCTTGCTCCTGAAAATCAAGCTAACGGTGAACGCCAACAACTTGATCCGGATTACTTTGATAAGGCCCATCGTGATCAGAATCCAGCCGATTCAAAAGACGAATCAGCCATTATTCCGAAACCAGAAAAACAGGATGGCGGCTTCTTCAAGCATTTTTGGCAAAAGCCACTGCTCTAATCATTTATTGGAAGGTTACTGAAACCGATTCACAAAATCGGTTTGCAAGACCTTCCTTTTGTTTTTACATTCGTATTCGGTTGAAATCTGTGATTAACATTTTCGGCAAAGCGCTGAGCATTGCAGTTTGATGCCGTTAGTGTTAAGATTTTGTCATCAATTATCATCAATTTCTAATTATTGACTTGTCTTCAGGGGGGTGACATGATGTTTAGCGAAATTGGTCAACTTATTTTTGACAACGAAGCTGTCGCAAAAACCTCCGACTTTACCATGGGTTTGGAGATCGAAATGCAACGGGTGGACGAAACCGGTGAACTGAGTCAGGAACCCTATCCTGCAGCTGCCGGCGATGAAAAGACCAATCCATGGATTACGAATGATTTCTTGGAAACCATGTCTGAGGTGGTGACGCCACCTGCCGCGCATGCATTGGACGCAATGCACTATCTATATAGTATTAATAACGCCCTGCGTACCGCGCTATCACCAGGAGAATTGCTGTGGCCGCTTTCGATGCCGCCGCGGTTACCCAAAGATAAAAGCAAGATCCCACTGGCTAAAATGGGGCCGAAAAAGGAAGCCTACCTTAAAGAATGGCTGAAACGTCACGGCTTTTCAGAGGGCACGCCATGTGGTGCCCACATCAATCTCAGTATTGATCCCCATGTTTTCAATTTGGTATATGACAACATGACCGACCAGTTTGAGTCCAAGCTGGATCTACAAAACTATTTATACGCCAAGATCGCGCAGGGATTCTTGCGGTATCGGTGGCTGATCACCTATTTATTTGGTGCCAGCCCAATTGCCGAAGCAAATTACTTTGATCACGGAGAAGGGCCTGATGGGCCAATTCGAAGTATTCGTCAGAGTTCCTATGGCTTCGGCAATAAATTCACCGGGGATTATACGAACGTCCAGCGTTATGTTAATCGGATTGAAGCCGGCGTTTCCAAGGGCGTTTTAATTTCCGATTATGAGTTTCATGGCGCTGTTCGATACAAGGGCAACACCAATTTAAAGGGACTTCCCAAAACCGGCGTTCAGTACTTGGAGCTGCGAATGCTGGATCTTGATCCCAGCAGTTCAGTCGGCATTCGAACCAACACATTGCGCTTTTTCCGCCTACTAGCCAGTTACTTCATCATGGCGCCAGCGCTTAAACCTGAACAGGTGAATGCCGTCATTGCCCGGGCTGATCAAATGAACGAAGAAGTGTCTGAAGAACATCCAAATGACGCCTCCAAATACCAGGCCAGTGCCCGAGCATTTATGCAGCGTCTCGAGATGTATGCCGATAAGATTCAATTAGGCCCAGAATATCAGGAAGAAATTGAGGATCTCCAGGATCGGATCGAAAATCCACGAACGACGCCGAGTGCCAAGTTAATTACCCACATTAAGGACCACTCATTAACTGATTATGCGCTTCGCCGCGCGACTCACTATCAGGAATCTGCTTTGCAATCCATTCGACCGTTTAAAGGATTCGAAACCAATAAAAAGATTTCGGCTGCCGACTTGAAGCACGAGCTGTTTAAGGGCAGTTGGGAACCAGGGATTGACAAGTAACGGTCTTAGTGTTGGCACGACCTATCAAAGATTGCAAAAAAAGTCAAATATTCACCATTTTTTTGATTTTAAGGTACACTTATGTGAATAGTTTGAAGGTTACAAATGTCACGAAACATCATCAATATTCAAGGAGGAATTCTATTGCGCCCACGAATTGCATTACCGGCGGATACCCTTGCCGAAGCAACAAACATCATCAATGAACGAAACGCCGCGTTTTCACCGCGACCAGCAATTGAAGCAATCGTCAAATCAGGTGGCGTACCCGTCATTTTCCCCAGCGTTAACCCGGAGGATGTGCGCGATTATATGACTCTGTTTGATGGGGTTTGTTTCCTGGGTGGCGCCGATGTCGACCCCACCTTTTATGGTGAAGAACCCTTTCAGAAATTAGGAATGACCTATCTTAAACGGGATCGATTTGAAATCGAACTCTTAAAACAATCAGTGACCGCCGGCAAAGCAATTATGGGGATCTGTCGCGGTATGCAGCTAATCAACGTTGGTCTCGGTGGCACGCTGTACCAAGACCTGTCACAGGATCTGCACGCGACGCTCAAGCACTCCCAAGAAGCGCCAGGCAACATGCCATCCCATCACATCACGGTGGATCCTACCAGCCGCCTCTATAATTTGATTGGGGGGCGTCCGTACGTCAATTCCCGTCATCATCAGGCAATCAAGGACGTTGCTAAGTACTTGAAGGTTACTGCCAGAGCCGATGATCAGGTAATTGAAAGCGTTGAGTCAATTAACAACGACCAAATTTTAGCAGTTCAGTGGCATCCTGAAAATATCTACAAACACTTCGAGGATTCCAAAAAGTTATTCAAGGACTTTGTGAAACGCAGTGAAAAGGTTGCTGAAAAGACCCGCGCTTAAAGTAAGCGGATCGAAAAGAAGCCGAATATTACCCAGCTAAATCATGGGTCAGAAAGCAGCTTCCGGCCGTATAAGCAAATTATCCAAATATCCACTTATACGCTGGAAGCTAACCGCTTTTTCCGACACCCGCTTAATTTAAAAAGCCGATTATTCCTCAAAAAGAATAGTCGGTTTTTAATTGCCCAAAATTTGGCAGTTAGTATGAATGTTTATTATTGTAAGTTCAGCTGATGGCCCATCTTTAATTCATTCAACGCTCGCTGCTGTTCATCATACGAACGATTCTCAAAACCGTACAATGGGCGATTTAATAAATCATTTTGGTAACCCTGAGCCAGACTTAACAATTGATTAAACGCCGTTTGCGGTTTAGATTGCGCCCACGCGGTCAACCGGGCACTTGGCGTCAACTCGGGATTATCAATCCGTTCAATCATCCGCAGCGCCAACGCCTGGGAATCAAACGGCAGTGCGATCCCCCTACTAAATTCTTTAAGCGTTTCAACGAACTGGATCGCTTCATCATGAAATTGGGTGACGGTTCGCGGATCTTCTAAGGAAACGGCATCGTTCATCTGATGAGCAGCAACAATGGCATCATCGGCGCTGGTTAAATCAAATGGCTGATTAGCAGTAAAGTAGGCGAACATGAGTCGCACAATGTTAACGGCATCTTCAGAAATTCCAAGCGGTTCAAAGGGATCCAAATCATAAATGCGTAATTCAACGTACAGGATCCCGTTTGAGAGCAGGTCTTCCAAGTCAGCAGAGCGCTTCAGCCGAACGGTACCGTAGTACTCACGCTCCGCGATAATATCGTGATGGGTTACCGCGTCTTCAATATCGCGAACGTATTCGGAAACGCTTCGATAACTTGCCAGAAACCCGTTTCCGAATCCAAAGTGGGAATTTCGAAGTGATCGGACTGGGCCAGCTGGGGCATCGGTTTTTTCAGAGAAGTAGTTGTCAAACGCAAACGGAGTCGCCCCAAAGAGATACGTTAATAACCAGCGATAGCGCATAAATCCCACCGCTGCTTGAAGATACAGCTGATCGATCGCGTCTTGATCACTTTGGGCGCCAAGTTGGTTAATCGCTGCGGGCGTCAGGCCAACATTGACGTGAACCCCGGTTTCGGCGGTCCGCTCAATCTGACGAATTTTGGCAACCTGTTTACGATAAACGTAATTTTCATGATCCGTTTGGGCAATTTCAATGTCTGAGTGATCCGGCTTCAGCTTGGGCGGCATACTATATGGCCAGAGATATTCATCATCGGCAAGGGCACTTCTAAGCGCCTGGTGATAGGACCCCAGATACGTCATCGCCTGTTTGGTATCCGCTTCGGGCGGTGTAATCAATTCAGACTGGGTTTCCAAAAAATCATTTTTGATAAAATGATGCTTCTTTTCATCCAGCAATCCCGCTGGATACGGTTGGGGACTGAGTTCACCGGATGGATTAACCCGGTGAGTCTCAATTTCCATGCCAACAAATGAATTAATCAGGCTTGAAATAAAAGCTGCATTTTGAATCCCAATCATGATTGTCACCATCCTTTACTGACAAAAAGAGTCTCGCAAGTTATCAACTTACGGGACATCTCAACGTTGACCGCTTGATATTTAACTCAAAATTTTAATCGTCTGATTCAACCGTGTCAACTATTTTGAATCTGTTAAATTTTCGGGTTTCCCCATCGCCCCAAACAGCCGCTGCCGTAATTCTGCGGCGGTCATATCGGGTTGCTCTTCAAATCCTGTAAACGGATGAGGATTCTCATGAGCTCGGTTTTGATAACGGTTTGCCATTGCTAAGCCATATGACATTAAAGACCCATCAACTTCGTGATCGCATAGGTTTGCGGCTGGCGTTAAGTTCGGGTTATCCAATCGGTCCTGCATGGTATCCAGAACTTCTTGATATTCCGGTCCCCATTGAATTGTCGCGCCAAACAACTGCAGTTTATCCAGCAAGTTTTGGGCTTCATGATGGTAAATCGTTTGTTGATAGGGATTCTCCAGGGCAACCACTTCGTTCATCGAAATTCCCTGGGCAAGCTTCAAATTAATCTTTTCCTGATCCGCCATTGGTGGCGTCATCATGAAATAGCTCAGTAAAATTCTGAAGAAGCGAATAGTGTTGGTCCGAACGCTCAGTGCGGTTGTGGGATCCAGATCCAACATCCGCAATTCAATATAATCAACGCCATGCTTCACCATGTTAGTGAGATCACCATGCATGGTCTTCAGGCGAACGCTGGCATGGTATTCGGCCTCACTGAATAGCTTGCCGCTCTTGATATTCGATTCAATATTATTGACGTAATCACTCACCGTTCGATAGTCTTTCTTAACATCGGAAGTCAGGCCATAATTTGACGAGCGAATGCTGCGAACCGGGTGGGTTGGCTGATCATCGTCAGGCTCAAAGAAATTCTTTTCGGCGATTGGACTGTTCCCGAAAAGATAGGTAATGAGCCACCGATAATAAACGAATCCCTGGGCAATTTTGATATACATATAGTTAACAAATTCCTGATAGGAGTCAAACTCGGATTGTTGACCTTCCCACACCGCTTTGAGGACCGCTTCATTCACACTGACATTCAGATGAACGCCCACCGGAATCCCCTGAGTATCACTTCGCGTCTCAATCCAGCGTTCGTAATATGCCTTCTGTTCGGGATCAACGTAGGCGATCGGAATGGTTTTTTTATCCTTAGGTAAAATTGGCGGCATACTCAACGGCCATAACATTTCGTTGGGTTCAAGCGCATTTCGCAACGTGTCATTCAAAGCCATTAAATAATGCATCGCGTCCAAAGATTTTCTGGCAGCGGGGGTGATAATTTCACTTTGAATCTGGTACACGTCCGTTTTAATAAAGTGATTCTTCCGCTGATTTCCAAGTGCCTTGGGATAAGCTTCGTTTGTCAGCCGTCCAGAAGAATCAATCCGAATGCTTTCAACTTCGATTCCCATATTAAAGTCGCTGGCCTTCGCGACAATTTCATTATTAAAAATAATTTGGCCAATTTCATCAAACATCCGCATCAGTCTCCCTGCACACGATTAGATTGTTAGAAATACTCTAACGCAAATTCGCCGACAATTCAAAGATAAATTTAATTTTGTTAGGCAACCATTCATTTTTGGGTCGTGGTAACATGAACTTATAATGATTTTCTGACCCTTCAAAGGAGGAATTGCACATGGATACAAGGCTATTCGCTCAATTACCCGTTAGCAAAATCGATCAGTATCAGCCGGTCGGTGGCGGCGACATTAATGAAGCCTACCGACTAACCGATGAAAATGGCACCCGCTACTTTCTATTGATCCAACCTAATCATACTAAAGAATTCTTTAAACATGAAGTGGTCGGCTTAAAACTCCTGGCCCAAACCGTTTCCACCCCGGAAGTTCTCGATTGGGGAGGCTTCGGGCCGGACGCCTACTTACTGCTCAGCTATATTAATCATCAGCCCGCCGGCGATCAGTATGAAATGGGAAAACAATTGGCCCAGCTTCACAAGCGGCGGAGTCCTAATAAACAATATGGCTTTGACGAAGGCTTCACTATGGGCACCTATACTGCCGATAATACTTGGCAGCCGAAATGGGAAAAATTCTTCGTCAATCAACGCCTAGAATCCCTGAAAAAGCTCATTCAAGAGCGCGGGTTATGGACCGCTGAAATGGAAACGGCATACGCAAAATCTATCAAAACATTCAAGCGTTTGATGGCCGCTTACCACCCACTGCCATCGCTACTCCACGGTGATTTATGGTCGGGCAATTTCATGTTCGATCCGGATGGTCAGCCGGTATTTATCGATCCAGCAGTCTTCTATGGCGACCGCGAATTCGATCTGGGGATCACCCATGTGTTCGGCGGGTTCAACGCTGATTTTTATCAGGGCTATCAAGACACCTACCCACTGGAGAAAGGGTTCGAAAAGCGCCTCCCATTTTACCAACTGTACTACTTGATGTTTCATTTATCCCAATTTGGTGCCGGGTATCAGGGCAGTGTCTTGCAAATGCTGGAACTATGCGCCAACAAATAACGACGGAGCCAAGCTATCTTGGTTACCGGCGTTTTTCTTCGATGTCATTTTTAGAAAGAGCCTGATCGAAAGTGCGACTAGGCTCACTTTAATTTACTCATTCTGGCCGCAGAGGCTTTCGCATCGTTGCCCATGACTGGACAAAAACGGTACCCACAATCAGGACCGCCCCAAATATTTCTGGAAGGCCAAACGATACGCCCAGAAACACCACCGACAGAAAGGTCGCTGAAAGCGGCTCAAAGCATCCTAAAACACTGGCCGTGGTTGCGGTGATAAATTGGAGGCTCCCCAAAAAGAACAGGTAAGCAAACATCGTCCCAAAAATAACCACAAATCCAACCCGTCCATAGGTCTGCCAACTAAATGCCGGCATCTGATCCCACACTTTATAAAAGATGCTAAACGCCACCCCACCGATTAACATCGACCAGCCAACAATCGGAATCGACCCGTACTTTTTCAGGAGGTTGCGTGGCAATAACGTATACAACGACGCACTCAGGGCTGTCAGCAAACCCCAGTAAAAGCCCTTGGGCGGAATTGACAAAGTGGTCAAGTGGCCGTGAGTAACTAACAGAATTGTCCCAATGAGGGCCATCGCCAATGAAATGAGGTCAACACGTCGCGGCCACCGTTGCATCCGAATCGCCAAATAAATAATAATGAGCGCCGGGGAAAGAAACTGCAAAATGGTGGCAGTAGCCGCATTGCCATAATCAATGGCTTTAAAGTATGTATATTGAGAAGCCGCCATGCCAATAAAACTAAAGAAGACTAAGTAAACGGCATCCCTGAAATGCCGCCATACGGCAACGTTCTCGTGAGTGTCTTTCAGCATCCCGTAACCAACAAGGAGCACTCCGGAAATCAGCATTCGAATGGAAACCAGCCAGTTTGCGGTTACCGTTGCGTTTGTAAAAAGGGCCTGCGCAATCGTCCCGGAAATCCCCCAGAGAAGCGGCCCGGTGATTGCGAGTGCAATCCCCTGAACTTTTGAATTTGTCACCTGTCACACCCCACCATCATTGATTGATCACAATCGCCAAGATTGCCCCCACTAACTCAACGGGAACTTTCTGATCAAAGTTAATGTTGATTCGCTTCTGACCGCTGGCATACCCCAACTTCTTCGCCGTTTCCAAAACGGCAGGCGTTAAGTCCTTAGAAATTTGGAAACTGACATGGGCCTTATACGCGGCAATCCCAATCTTTTCGTTGGCAATCAGAAAGAATGGCATCCCATACAGAATTTTCTCTTCAGCATGTGGCGTTGTTTGGTGAACGCGCATTCTCAACTCATTTAAAATCGGCTGTGCGGCTGCCGGTGCCTTGGCAATGTAGTCATCAACATCCTTAACCTGTGGTCGTCTTGGCATCCCTAAAATCCCCCTTTTATTAGTAATTAGAACAATTATATAACATTTTTCGCAGAAAAAAGACGACCCCCGATCTTTTTGCAATTATCAAGGCTTCGTCCCTAAATCATCTTCAATTTCACGGTTCGGATGGTGCTATCTGAATGGATTATAGAATCGCCCGCCATCCACCCAGAATAGGCCAACGCCAATCAAAATAAACAGCAGGGTCGCGGCCAACACCAGGTAATCTAATTTACCGAATTTCTGAGTCATATACCAGGTCCGCCGCTTGTTGGTCCCAAAGCGTCTCAACTTCATTGCCCTAGTGGTGACTTCAATCTTGTCCATCGATGAAAACACTAGTGGAATCAGGATTTGTGAGCTACGTTTTAACCGCTGCCACATCCCGGCTTTCTTGGACATTTCCAATCCACGGGCTTGCTGGGCCAAACTGATTTGTTTAAAATCGCGGATCACATCCGGAATGTAACGTAACGATAATTCAACAGCATAACTGATCTTGTAGGAAAAGCCGATTCGGTTCATCCCGGCTGCCAGTTCAGATGGATTGGTCGTGAATAAAAACGCGAAAATCAGCGGCACGATAAACACGTATTTTAATAGCATATTCAGCAAGTAAAACAATTCTTCCCAGGTGACCACGAAAAATCCCTGACCAATAATAACGTGACTGCTGCCATAGATTTGCGATCCATAGGCCGGATTGAAGACATACACCAATACCAAATTCAAAGCCGTGAAAGCCGCAATTGCGTACAAGAGGCCCCGAACTTGGTGCCACTTGAGATGGGCTGACTGATAGAAAAGAATGGCAAAGACGGTCAGAGCCAGCAGGTACCACGTATCATAGCTAACCATTCCGATGACTGATAAACTCAGCAGCACCAAAATCTTCGTCATCCCGGTTAATCTGGTTACCCAGCGGCCCCTTTGTGTCTCGCCAACGTCATATGATAACTGTTGATTCACCATCGTGAGTGCTCCTCTCGTAAGCAATAAACTTCTCGGCAAATGCAATTGGATCTGGTGCGCCAACCTTTTCGGCCAACACCTGAAGACTTAGTTGCGCCAGATGTGCTTTGGCGATAACCGCTTGATTCGTCAAGACCTTTGCTGGGGCGGCATCTTCCAAGACCCGCCCTTGATCAAGCACAATCGTGCGGTCAGCATAAGCCATCATCAAATTCATATCGTGGGTCACCATCAATACGGTGGTCCCCTGTTGACGATTTAAGGCAACTAGAAAGTCCATCATTTGAGCGTAGTGGGCAAGATCCTGCCCGGCGGTTGGTTCATCCAGGATTAGAACTGCTGGTCGTAATACCAAGGCGGCAGCGATGGTCACCCGCTTTTTCTGCCCAAAACTCAGGGCTGAAATTGGCCAGTTGCGGTAAGGGTACAGACCAGTAATCTTGAGCGTATCGAAAACCCGTTTCTTTGCGGTTTCCGAATCAACCCCGCGCAATTCAAGGCCCAGGGCGACTTCATCAAAAATCATCGTTTTCGAAATCATCTGGTTGGGATCCTGAAGAACGTAGCCAATCCGGTCAGCCCGTTGCTTCACGGAATCGGTGCTGATATCAGTGTCGCCAAACAATAGCCGGCCAGAAGTTGGCTTTAGAAACCCGGTAATTAAATTAATCAAGGTTGTCTTACCAGTCCCATTCCGCCCAACCAGCGCGGCCATCTCACCACGGTGAATGGTCAGATCAAATTTATCGAAGATCTTTTCTTCATCCGGGTATGCAAACGTTAATCCGCGAAGGCTGATAATCGGGTCCGCTTTTTTAGTTTCCTTTGGCTGGGGTAAATTCGCTACCCAACTGGTAAGCTGGGTCTGCTGATCAGTCGTTAAGTTCAATCCCACCAGGTCATCAAGCCGCTCAACGGCCCGAATATCAATTCCCGCGGCCTTTAACGCCGTCACATAGAGTGGTTCCCGCAGCCCATTTTTTAATAAAATGTTCTGCTTTAGGATGTGTTCTGGGGTATCGTCAGCGGCCACGCGACCATCAGCGAGGATTACCATCCGATCAATCGGAATTTGAAGGACCTCTTCAATTCGGTGATCGATAATGATTACGGTCAAATCCTGTTGGCTAACCAGCCAGTCAAGCAATTTCATGGAGGCCCGCCCGGCAGCTGGATCCAGGTTTGCCAACGGTTCATCCAACAGAAGCATCGGTTCGTTATCAATTAACACCCCTGCCAGGGCAACCCGTTGCTTTTGTCCGCCAGACAGGTCCTGCGGGTGCTTATTCAGTAATGCTTTCAGGTTCAGGCGATCAGCCCATTCAGCCACCTTCCGATGCAAGACATCGACCTTCTGAGCATCATTTTCAAGCGCAAAGGCAACGTCTTCAGCGACTGTCAGCCCAACAAACTGGGAATCGGGGTCTTGAAGAACGGTACCAACTTCAAAGGAGAGGTCGGTTAAGTCTAACTCAGATTGGGGTTTCCCATTAATCGTCACTTCCCCGGTCAATTTGCCAGGAAACTCTTCAGGAATCACCCCGTTAATCAAATTACCCAAAGTGGATTTCCCAGACCCGGAAGGCCCGGTAATAAACACCTTTTCGCCCTTGTGGATGGTTAAATTAATATGTTGGAGGGTGGGTGCCTCCTGACTTCGATACTGAAAAGAAACGTCTGAAAATTGAATCATTGGTTGTTGTTCAGTCATAGGTTATTCCTTTGTCAGTCGGTTTTTTTGAGTTTGCGTTTTGGCATAAGCTGAAATCAAGAGGGTCCCAACAATTCCGACCGACAATACATCCGTAATCGTTGCGGTAATTCCCTGAAGAAATACTTTGCCGGCAGGCTGTGAGTAAACAAGAATATCGCCAAGCGGGGCGATAATTCCCCAGCAAACAATATTGGCAACCACTTGTAACAGGTTAAACTGAAATAATTTCTTCTTCGTGAGGGGTTCGGTTTTTAGTTTTAAAAAGTTGCGACTAAAACCGATCATGAATCCAAAAATGGCATCGGCAACGATCCATGTCCACCATGGGTCTCCCCACGAAAGATCGTTAAAGAGGTGTGCGAAGAACGCAACTAATGCCCCAACGGCGGGGCCAAAAATAGCAGCTAAAAATGAAATGAAAGCTTCTCCCAAATCAATCGTGGTATTTGGAACCCCAGTTGGGATTGGTAAAAACCGCTTCAATAAAAAGACAATGGCAATGCCAACGCCGGTCGCAACGACCGCTTCAACTGACAAGCCCTTGGACTTTGTAGACTTCATCTAAATTCCTCCTCGAATTATAATGGCAATGATGCAACAACGACAATCATCTAAATAACTAATTCAAAAGAAAAACCAGCCCGTCACCAAGCTGGTTTCACCTCATGTATTAGCTTTTATGTAGGGCCGATAGAATCGCGGTACCACCCTCATTCAGAACTTCCTCACAGAAGTTCCCTCGTTCAGTTGCACACAACTGTAGGCGATAATGAGCCCACCACGGCCGCCTTGCATCCTGCTTGGCGAATATCTATCCGACTCCTGAACCATGTTCGTGACCCGTGCCACCGATTTACACCACCCATCGGCTCTCTGAATGAACACAAGTCACTACTCATTCAATCATTGTCGTATCCAATATAGATAGGTTAATTGTAACGCCATTGTCGCTCCAGTCAACTTATTTTTATCGATCGCAAACCAATCAAAGGACAATTAGATCGCGGTTTGCGGTTGTCAGCCGCTCATTGCCATCCTTGGTAATCAAGAGGTCATCTTCAATTCGAACCCCACCCTTTGTTGGCAGATAAATGCCCGGTTCAACGGTCATCACGTTATTTTCAGTGATCACATTGGAGCGCCAACGAGGCCCAAAGTTAGGGCCTTCATGAATATCCAACCCAATTCCATGGCCGCTACCGTGATTGTAGTACTTGCCATAACCTTCGTCGGCGATGTAATCCCGGCCGGCCGAATCAACCTGCTGACCATTGGCCCCGGGTTTAATCACTTGAAACATGCGCTCCTGAGCTTCGTGAACGGTCGCATAAACCTTTCTAAGTTCGGCGCCGGGATCGCCAAGGGCAAACGTTCGGGTTACGTCAGAAGTATACCCGTCAACGTAGTACCCAAAATCCACCGTCACCACTTCACCTTCAGCTAATTGCTTATCCGTCGCCGACCCATGGGGTAGTGCGGACCGAAAACCGCTGGCAACGATGGTATCAAAACTGGGCTTTTGAGCACCATGTTCGAGCATCCAGTTATTTAACCAGTTGGAAACTTGACGTTCAGTGACCCCCACCTTTGCGTAGCTCATTAGGGCTTCAAACCCCTTGCTTGCCAATTGAGTGGACCGGCGAAGAATTGCCACTTCGTTTGCGTCCTTGACCTCCCGTAGTTTTTCAATCACACCAGTTTCGGGAACCAGTTTATCACCAAATAGTGCCGCCAGTTTTCGATACAAAGCGTAACTCGCTGACGTTTCAAAGCCGACCCTTTGATAACCCTGATCCGCCAACACCTGATGGGCAACATCGTAGTAATCCCGCGTAATCTCGAGATTAACCGTCTTTGGCAGCGAAGCCTCCAAAGCCTCTTGGTAGCGGGCATCCGTGATGAGGGTCACCTGCTGGGGTGTGATCACGAGGCAGCCATCCCCATCCAAGCCGTCAAATTGACTGAGATACAGTAAATTTGAGGGATTTGTCACGATAAAGCCATCAAGGCCTAGCGCTTTCATTTCTGCTTGTAGTTCATTAATTCGTTGATTCAATCCCGTCACTCCTTGTTATCGTTAATCGCTATTTTTTTCGCCAGCACCCGCATTGGGCGCCCAAATATGTTCGTCTGGGTGTCAATTTGTTGATAGCCTAATTTTTCATAGAGGCCGACGTGGGCGGTCACAATGTATGCTTGGTGAAATCCAATCTTTGCAATTTGGGACTCGGCATCCCTGACTAACCGCTGACTAAGATGGTGGCCCCGGTACTGCTCATTCACAAACACAAAACCAATGAATGGCGCAAGACCGGTTCCTTCAACAACGTCCTCCTTAACCACCGCGCAGAAGCCGACTAATTGGTCTTGGTCGGTTAAGACGATTACCCTTTCCCAATCGCTAAATTGATCGTTCAGCATCCGCTTTGCCAGAAAAGCGCCGGCATTCCAGGATACTTTGGCAATTTGGTGAGCAAAGGACTGCCATAAATCATCCGTTTGATCGAGAACGTATTCCTGCATGTTGATCCCCCGTTTATCATATTTATTCCAAGTATAGCGCATCTAAATCAATAAATCAGGAGATTTCACACACCGAAAACTGCGATATAATAAACTCATTCTAAAAATCTTTAGCAAGGTGGGATAATTGTGAAACGAATTGCGGTTTATTGCGGGGCCTCATCCGGGAACAGCCCAATTTACACGGACGCCGCCGTTAAATTAGGTGATTGGCTGGTCGATCACGACTTGGAACTCATTTATGGTGGCGGCGGTGTTGGCCTGATGGGCGCCATTTCACGGCAAGTTCTCAGCCGCGGCGGATCGGTTCACGGTGTGATGCCAAAGGAATTGGTGGATCGCGGTGCCGAACTGGTTGAGTTAGCAGAACTATCCGACCTAACCGTCGTCAAGGACATGTCCGAACGCAAGCAGCAAATGATGGCCCTTTCCGATGGCTGCATTGCCCTGCCCGGCGGCGTCGGGACCCTTGAAGAAATTGCCCAGGCCTTCTCATGGGCGCGATTAGGCAATTACGAGGGCCCGTGCATCTTCTATAACGTTGCCGGCTATTATGATCCGCTGGCAACCATGTTTGATGATATGGCCGCCAAGGGATTCCTATCACGGGAAGACCGGAATAAAATTCTCTTTTCAGATTCTCTGGAAACCATCCATTCATTTATGGCAAATTACGTTCCACCAAAGATTCGCGGTTATCAGCAACCCCAATAATCGTCAATAATTAGCGCCACCCCAATAACTGATGACTATCAGCTTCTGAGGTGGCGCTAATTTTAGATCATTTTGATAAAGGGTTAATTATCCAATAAAATCAACCGCGTCCAGCGCAAACTTTCCGCCGGTAACGGTGACCATAACGTGATGCTTCCCCGCCGGCAAGCCCGTGATATGGGTATTTTCACCCCGATCACTTCCATGCTGGGGTTGATAGTTCCAGTCGTGGACCTGGCCGTCAACCATAATCTGGAGCGTGGTTGGGGCATCCTGTTGACCAATCAATGAAAATCCAGTCCCTGAAAAGTCAAAACTCACGCTTGAAGGAGTCTTTGAATCGGCAACTCCGTATGACAAAGTCCGATTCCACTTGGTATTTCCCAGACCGCAAACGTGATGCCAGTTTCCGGCGTACGTCAACCGGTCATCCAAGTTGTCCAGGCGATCATGGATGAGTGCTGACTGGGGTCCGATTTGTTTGACATCAATCTGACTGATGCGGGTGTGGAAGTAGCCACTCCCCAGTTTAACCCGACCGCTGAAACGGAGATTATCGGTATCCGCATAATCAATCAGCTTGTGGCCATCAACACCTGCACTCAGTTGATTACCCACTGCCTGAAAGGTTATTCGATGGACAATGCTCAAATCAAGATTATCCATGTACGTCAACGCCACGATCTGATCATTTTTAATTAACTGACACGAACCATCGGTGAATAATTTGAAAACGTATGGCGCACTTTCCAAGCGCCCCTTCACATCCGTCAGCTCGCGAAGCCCAATTCCAAAGTAGTTACCCGTTGGGGCATTTTGCCAGGTATGGTCGTCAAACTTCACGGCGACCGTTACGGCATAATCCGTCCACCGGTCATCGCCAAACGTTAAGTTAGGCGCGTATGAATACTCCCAGTCTAGGGCGCGGTACTTTTCAGATATCATTTGCTGCAAGACATTTTGGCCATTTTCTTGAACCACTTCAAACGCGCCGCCTTGGTCGGTCGTGTAGCGAGGGGTGCCCCCTCTAGCTGCTAAATAATCATCCGAATAGTCAGCGTATGAAAAGTCGTCGGTATATAACGTGTCGCCAGTACCCTGCAAAACGGCGTCACGATGCGGAGCTTCCAGTCGTTGGTAAGCCACTTCCGGATCATCTTTCAAGTCAAGGGTCGTCGCGGTTACGATTGAATGGGGTGAAACGAGGATCGTCACTTGACCATCGATTGGCTGGACCGTTTCACGAACCCGCTTTAACCGGCTGTCATACGCGTCTTCAGCCGTTTTGGGACCAAGGCTCTCCCACACATCCAGTGGGGTTGCCGGACTTACGGCAATATTTTTAACCGTTACATGATACGTTCGGGCTTCAGCACTGTCATTAACGAAAATTACTGAATAATTTTGTTTATCCGGTGCCATTAAGGTCATGTAGCTTGGGGCCTGTCGATTATAATCGAGATTTTCAGTGCCCCCAACACCGCTGTCACACGCGCTGGTCAAATAACGCCAAGCATCTTCAGCGTCCCAGCCAACTTTGGCAAAGTCACTGAAATGCTTCATGCATTGCAGACCAACGTTATCAACCTCGAAGAAACCTGACCAGGGGCGGCTCGCAGCAATTAATTCCTTATGACTGTAATTAACCCCGGGATAGTACGCGGAAACTGCCGGCTGAAATAAATAAAGGCTTCGGCGCGAGTTGACATAGCTCTTGATGAGCCGGTTGGCAACGTCCAAGCCACTCTGAGGGCCCCCAATGCCGTCACCATTGCTGGCGTGAACCCGGTATTTACCGTAAGTCATTGGCGCAATCCCTTCGCTGTACCAAACCTCATGATGATACTCATCCGCTAATTTGGTAAAGGAGTGATTGGCACTATCATCAGTATTGTAGTGGAAACCAACGGCTGGAACCTTAACCCGCAGATCTTTATCCGCCACCATCTGATCGCCAAAGTCCCGCTCATAATTCTGGTCAGCGGCAATCAGCTTGATTGCGTTGTACTGGTCAATCGGAAACCCATCCGGAAACCCGCTCTGATCAGTTTTCAGTCGTTTCGCAAACCATTTGATCCACTGATACATCGGGTGTTTGGTCTCATTACGATCAGGATCAACGTAATCAATGAGATAACCATACGCTTCATATGCGGCAACAATCGTCTTTTTATACCACTGATACATTGGTTCATAGACACTTTCGGGAACGTTCTGATCTGGATCACTGGTTTTAACCTGTTTCCACATTTTTCGAAGAAATCCCGGCTCGCCCCAGCGCAAGATCGCTGTCTTTAATGATGGTTGAATCCTCTTAGCGTCAGCAATTAGTTGAAAGCCGGCTCCCCGACGGACGTTTGCATCCTCTTCCGCCGTTCGCATTGTCGCTGGTTCGGTTCCGGATGACGTGTTGGCATCCACGCCCATTTCAACCTTCAGCATTCGCATCAACGGGTGAGCACCGCCAAATAGAATTGCGAGAATTTGCTGGTAACTTTCCGGATGTTCCCATTTGTAATCCAGTAAAAGCCGGGACGAATTGTTACAGCTGATGTAGCCAAATCCCTTGAATGTATTAGCATCCAGCGCGTTAAGATCCAGTTTAGCGCCATCAATTGTAAAGTTTGTATAATTCATGAATGTCCTCCTTATCAAAAAGGGGCAAAATCTCCCAATATTCCGGCAGACTCTGACCCCTCTTAGCTTCGTTATTGACCTGATTTATAATTTAACGGTAATTTGGTCCAACGTTTTCTCAGGTAAAAAGCAGCCGCCTTGGGTTGGCGATCACGGGTAAAGAGCCCCTTCTTATTGCCGTTAACCCGCATGTTACCCTCAACAGTCTGGAAATCCGCAAGATTCCACGGTTGTTCCCCGCGAATGAAGTCATAGGAATCAAATACCCGATCAAACATTTCTAGCAATTCAATCTGATATTCCTCACTCCACATAATCGATGGCAGCTTATGCAACCCGGGTTCGGTGTCGGCACCATACTCCGAAAAGACAACCGGTTTATCAATATCTGATTTCTGCCACTCGTCAAGTTCATCCCGCAAAGCAGCTTCCCCGTCAGAAATTTCGTAGCCCCACTTATGATACCAACCGGGATACCGATTTAGTAAGAAGAAGTCCGGGAACTGCTTGCATTTCGACTTTTCAAACGTATCATCTTCGTTTAACGTAAACGTACGGGGCCGTTTTTGCGGATCCAATTCAGCTGAGTCGTTAAACAGTTTGGTGAAATACGGCACGGCGGAGTCCGTCGACGTATCCGGTTCATTGCACAGGCTCCAGGCTAGGACACTTGGATGGTTCTTATCCCGTTTAATCATATCCTTCACCTGATCGATATGCTTCTTGTACAGCTCATGAATCCAGTCACCATCGAAGAATGACTGATCCAGCCCGCCTAAGAAACTGGCGGCGGCCATCTTAAATCCAACCGCCGGCACTTCGTCAATGACGAGAATCCCTTCCCGATCCGCGAACCTGTATACTTGCTCATCGTAAGGGTAGTGCGAACTTCTAAATGAATTTGCGCCAATCCACTTCATCAAATTCATGTCACGGCGCTCAACGTTGATGTCAAACGCCCGGCCGGCGTAGATGCTGTCTTCGTGGCGGCCAAACCCTCTCAGGTAAACGGATTGATGGTTCACTAAAATTTCGTGGCCCTTAATTTCAATCGTTCGCAAACCAATTTCGTCCGAGTACGTGTCAACTGTCTGCCCATCCTTTATCAAGCTGATCTCAATGGTGTAAAGATAAGCATCCCGCACGTTCCACAGAGTTGGATCTTTGACGACAAGCTCGCCGCTTTGACCCTCGCTCGTTGCGACCACCTGACCATTTTCATCGGTTAAACTCACCTTGAAATCCGCATCGGTATTGGCCGTAACGGTGTAATGGACGGTTGCCTGCTCATCACTGACCTCATAGGTGGTTGAATAATCGGTGATCCGATCCTTCGGCACCGTTAAAAGGTGAACGCTGCGATTTAAACCAGAATAGTTATAGAAGTCAAAGAAGGGCTTGGCCATTCGTTTCCCATTCTTCAACGTCATCGTATCCCCGGCCGGAAGCGCGTCACGATGGAGCTCGTTATTAATCTTGACGGAAACCACATTGTCTTCGCCAAATTTCACCGCGTCACTGACTTCAGCGGTAAACGGTAGAAACCCACCTTCATGGCTGCGAATCTTCTGACCATTCACAAAGACAACTGCCCGGTGAGTAGCCGCGCCAAACCGAATTTGAATGTCCTGACCCTTAAAGTAGGTAGGTAAGAAAAATTTCTTCGTGTACCAAAAGTCACCCGTATACTCGCGGGCATCCTTATCGGTAAAGAAATCGTTAAAGCTGGCAGGAACCGGCATCTTGATCCCATCGTTAAATCCATTCTGCCACCCCTGCTTCTCACCCTCTGAAGCCGGATCAAATTTAAAGTTCCATAAACCGTCCAACTTTTCATCGGAGCGGTAGTTGTTAATAACTGGGTACAACATGCTATCTTCCATTATAAGTAACCTCCATATTAAATATCTTTCACGTCTTTTGAGACTGTTTCGCAAGCGCTTTCTTTTATTACAGGTTAATTTTACTATGTTAGGAAAAATAATCAATGATTTTTAGTAAAAATTTTCTCCAAAGGAACATTATCCTGCACTGCGATAATTCCCCGCATCATATTCTTAATCACTATATTAGGTGATCAACCCGTCTTTTTGGCCCATAATCGTATCATATTCACACTAAGTCGGTTTCATATTTAGTAAAATATGTAAATATGATTGACAATTTTACTAGAAAGAAGTTAAATTAGCTTGTAAGCGGTTACGTGGTTCGCAATCATTTTTTATCAGCCGCAAAAGATTCAATTTTAAAGGAGGAAAAATATTTTGAAACGAAAAGTCACTTGGCGCAACATATTCGGTTATGGCGCCGCCGATTTATTCGGTAATGGTGCGATGACGGTTGCTTCAACCTGGATTCTGTTTTTCTACACAGCATTCGGAGGCCTGTCACCCGTCCTTGCCGGTACCATTTTAGCCATCGCCCGGGTAGCGGACTCATTTATCAGTCCATTGATGGGATACCTCACCGATCACTTCGGGGCCACTAAACTCGGCCGGAAATTTGGTCGCCGCCGGTTCTTCCTGTTAATTGCCATCCCACTAATGTTCTTATACATCATCATCTGGGTTGCCCACATGGGATTCTGGTACTACTTAGCAACTTACCTATTAATGGAAGCCTTTACAGCCTTGGTCATGATTCCTTACGAAACCCTGGCTGCTGAAATGACCGACAACTACGATATGAAGTCAAAGCTGTCCAGTTCACGGATGTTATGGTCGGCACTGGCAACGTTCTTAGCTTCATGGCTGCCAGGTCGGGTCTTTGCCATTATGGGCAAGAACAACCCCAACGCCTTCCTAACCGTCGGAATTGTCTTGGCAATTGTCTTCATCCTGGCAATTGGCCTCACTTACTTCTCAACGTTTGAACGAGAAACTGCCGGTTCTCCTGAAGAAATTCAAGCAATTATTGAGGAAAGCAGCACTAAGACCGGTAACCCATTAAAATCACTCTGGAACATGATCAAGGATATGGGTTCGGTCTTCCGCATCAAGTCATACGCGTTACATTTAGCAATTTACCTCTGCTCATTCACCGCTCGAGATATCATCGGTGCCACCTACGTCTTCTACGTGGTTTACGCGATGAAGAGTAACCCGACGGAAGCTTCCAACATCTTAACGTTCGGCTCAATCATCGGGATCCCATGTAACCTTCTCTGGCCACGAATTATGAGTAAACTTGGCCCGTCGAAGTTACTCCGGATTATGTACCTCACCATGTTCTTCACGGTTGCTTGCTACGCCGGCCTCTACTATGGCCAAGCTGCCGGAACCAGCTGGGGAATCATGGCCCTGTATGCTCTGCAAGTTACTTGGGGCATTTCCAACTCCGGGACCGGTTACGTTCCTTGGACCGTCTACACCTTTATTCCTGATGTTGATGAAATGGTTACCAAGCAACGGCGTGAAGGTGTCTTCGCCGGCATCATGACCTTTGCCCGCAAGACCACTTCAGCTCTCGCCCCATTCTTAACTGGGATCGTGCTTTCCGCCTTTGGCTTTAACGAAGCTGCCAAGACGCAGAGTGCCGGTGCCATGAACGGCTTGATTCTTTGGATGGTTCTCGGTTCAGGAATCATGTTATTAGCCGCTCACCTGATCACCTACTTCTTCCATCTTGATCGTCAACATCACCAGACATTACGGGCTGAAATTGACCGCCTGAAAGCCGGGGGCAAGATGGCCGACGTTGATCCTCAAACCAAGCAGGTTGTTGAAAACTTAACCGGCTTCAAGTACAACCAACTATGGGGTCACAATAACATCGTTTAATTACAGCAAATAAGATGAATCACCTGCCTGTTCTGATTGAAGCTGATCAGAGCAGGTATTTTTGTCCGGCTTTTTGGAGAATTGAAAAATTCATTTTGAAAGCTGGCCTGTAGATATGTTACTATGAATGAGAACGCTTTCATATGATTCCAAATGATTTCACGAATGGAGACCACCCATGATTGATTCCGTTTTAAATCGCCTGATGAAAACTACTGAGGACGAAAAACAACAACTTAAAAGCCTTGAGGTGCACGACGATATCCCATCTACCGCAATTGACCCCTCCCTCTCGGAGAACCGCCACGAACCGGTGTTAAACGACTACTTTTTCCGCAATAAACGGATCTATGTGAGCAAGCATAATCGTTACGCCCCGTATCCCGAACACTCCCACACCTTCTTTGAAATCAACTATATGCTGCGAGGGTCCTGTGATGAGATCGTTGACGGCGAAAAAATCCACTTGGAAACCGGCGATGTCTTGCTGATGGATATTGGCAGTCGTCACTCGATTGGCTATTTGGGAACCAATGACCTTCTTATCAACCTGCTGTTTCGGGATCAAGACATTAACCTGGCCGTTTTAAACGACTTACGCAGCAGCCAAAGTGTCCTCTACGAGTTTCTGTTAAATCGCAAACTTGGTTCGTCAAACGGGCAAATTCGGCACCTGTTATTCTCACATCAAACCGTGCATGAAGTCCAAACAACTCTCGACCAGATCATCGATGAATACTATCTTCAACGCCCTTTTGCAGACGCCGTGATCAGTGGGTACTTATCGATTTTGATTGCCCAGTTAGTACGCAATTATCAGGTGAAGGTTAAAAAGCAGGTATCGAAAACCCAACAGTTAGTGCTAAGCATTCTTCGCGATATCGACAATGATTATCGGACGGTTTCCCTGGAAAAACTGGCCATCAAGTACAACTATAACCGTAACTACCTCAGTAACATATTCAAGAGAGAAACCGGCACCACCTTTTCCGAAACGCTCACCAAGCAACGAATGTTGAACGCGCACATATTACTGACCTCAACTGCGCTGCCGGTATCAGAAATTATGAAACAGGTCGGTATCAGCAATAAGGCCTTCTTTTACCAGAAATATGCCGTGTACTACCAAACGACTCCCGGGCAGCAACGACAATCATGATAAATCGCGCAATAGCGCAACGGCGCTTAAAATTGGCAGTCCCAACTTGGGGCTTTTTTTATTTTGCGCCCAACGGTATCCTGAAATGGACAAACATTCCTACAGCCGGTTCGGGGCATATTCACAGGTTATTTGGGCTGTCAAAATTTATTGGGAGCCACCCGAACAATCGTTATTTACCAGTAGATCAGGGATTATCAGAAATGGGATTCCAATATGATGAAAACGCTTTATTGACGATTCAATTATCATAAGTTAATCTGAAAGCTGAAATGATTGCCTCGCTTATGCCACTTTAACCGCGAACTCCTATTTTCTGGCATTTCAATTACTCATATCATTCACGACGAAAGGAACAAACCAATGACCCAACCTTCTCAAAGTTTACTTATGCCGACTCATTTACAAGTTAATCTGGTCCCGTTTGCCTATAACGTTGGCCACTCCCCCAAGTTTGGCTGGTGGGACCATAGCGACCGGGACGCCAGCTATCAACAGGCGTTTCAAATTGTGGTGGCAAACCGCCTTTATCAATTAGCTGACAAAACCTACCGCTTCGACAGCGGCTGGGTATCCTCAGCAAATAACACCGCCGTTTCGCTTCCCGACCTTGATCACGAACTCGCTCCAGGAGAACTCTACTACTGGCAGGTTCGAATCAAGGATAACGCGGGTAACGTCAGCGACTTTTCCGAACCCAATAAGTTTATTTGTGCCCAGGCGCCCGCCGTCAATCATGGCATCTGGTCACCCACCTCACTAACGGTTGGCGAGAGCTTACCAACACTTGGCAATGTGGCATTCCTGCGCAGCCCCCAATTCAAAGTTGACCTGAAAAAGGTCAACACAGCAATTGTGACCGCGATCTCCAGGGGAAACGAACCGTTATTTGCCCAGGGAGCGGATCTATTTCTGAACGGGCACTCGATTGGGACCGGCTCGGCACGGCCACAGGACAATTACCAAGGTGGCAGCAAAACCGGGGTTTACTACAACCAATACGACGTGACCGATCGCCTGGTCGCCGGGGCCAATGTTCTATCAGCCTTAGCTACAGGGGCTTCCGAGCGGCGCGCTTTCTGGTGCGCCCTCACCGTTTATTTGACGGACGGCACCCAGAAAATTATTCTCACGACTGACACCGGTTGGCGAGCATTGGACGGCAGCAGCGCATTTGGTGACTACGGCCTTAAGATTCGCAGTATTTACTTTGGCATGATCGCTGAAAATGTCGACATGCGTTATTATCCTTCAAAGTGGGCAACCGTCGACTTTGACGATCACGAGTGGCCCCAGGCATGGGCCAACCCTGAGTCGGTGATCAATGACCAGGAAATCGCCATCCCCTACCGCAGTGAAAATACCGTCCGAATCGAAAACCGCGAACCAACCAAACGAATTCAGGAACTCGCCCCTCAGAACTATCTAATTGATTTAGGCAAAGAAATCATCGGCAGCCTAACCGTCAACTTTGATAGTCCGACCGCCCAACGGGTTACCGTTTTAATGGGTGAGCAATTGGAACCAAATGGCCACGTCCGTCATCCACTGGCCGCTGGACCCGACTACCTCGAAAACTGGACGTTAGTTGCGGGGCAAAACACGTTCACCACCTTTCAAATGAAGAATTTTCGGTATATTGAATTGGTTGGCCTGCAAGGAACCCTGCATCCCGATGACATCAATGGCTGGGCGATGCAGCAACCCTTCAGCGAAGACGAAAGTGCCTTTACCAGCGATAATCAACTGCTGAACCGCGAATATGAAATGTCGAAATACACGATTAAAGCTACCAACCAAGATGTTTTCGTCGATTCGCAGGCCCGTGAACGCCGTCCATACGAAGGCGATCTGTTGGTCAACGGCCTCACGAGTTTTGCCGTTTCGTCGAACTATTCGCTTGATCGCCACTCACTGGACTACCTGATTGATAACCCAACCTGGCCGGAAGATTATAAGCTTTTCAACGTTGAAATGGCTTGGCTGGACTATCTGTACACCGGAAATCGTGACCTGCTGGAATCCCGCTATGAGCAGTTAACTTACAAGCTCAACCGCGGGAAGAGCTCCGAAAGCTTCGATGGGGCGTCACAGGGCTTCACGGGTTCTTTAAAGAACATCAAAGGAGTCGATAACTTTGATGAGGCCGTCGGCTTGGTGACAAACGACGGCTTGATTGACTGGCCAATTCCAGAGCGGGACGGCTTTATTGAAGGAAAGTACAATACACCATTTAACGCCATCTTCTACGGCGCTTACCGGATGATGAACCAAATTGCGAAGGTCACTGGCCATGATCAAGATGTCAGCTTTTACGAAAAACGAGCGGACCGGATCAAGACTGAACTGATCAATCGCCTGTATGACGCAAAATCAGGCCGGTTCTACGACTCATTAAACGCTGACCTGACTGTTAATCAGCACACTTCCCACCACGCTTCGGCATACGCGCTGTGCTACGACGTTTACAGCGATCAACTGATGGCTGACAAGCTCAGCAAATTCGTTGCCAACCAGGGCCACTTTATCGGCAGTGTTTATTTCATCTACTTTATGCTCAAGGGGCTCATTGATGCTGGGCATGCCGACGACGCCATTGCCCTTCTGACGAACCCCGATGATCGCAAGGATCAGAAGACGTTCGCGGCAATTCTCAACACCTTAAAGGCAACGATTGCTCCTGAGGCTTGGAGTAACCACTATAAACCAAACATGACCCTTTCCCATCCTTGGGGCGCCACGCCCGGACTCACAATTGTTCAGGGAATTATGGGCATCAATCCGATTGAACCGGGATTTAATACGTTCCGAATCAAGGTGCGCCCGGGCAATCTTAAGAAACTTCAAGTAACCACCCCATCACCAAAGGGGCTCATCAAAGTAGCTTATCAAAGAAACGGATTCCAGGCCGAATTAGTGGTAGAAGTGCCAATGAACGCCCAGGCCGAGCTGGTTTTACCGGAAGAAGCCACCGATATCCAAATTGCCGAGGCTACTAACCAGTTAGCAGCAAACGGCAATTCGACCATTAACCTGGCTTCCGGGAAATATCGAATCACATATCATCAGAATTAAAAGGTCTATGTAAATAACGGGATCTCCTCGGATATTCAGCTTTTCAAGCTTGAATTAGAAGAGATCCCGTTATTTTTGGGTGCTGCTTAATAAGAAACCGAGCAACCCCTATAATTTATCAATCAATTTTTCACGCATCTTCTTGGCTAACTGGTCGTCGTCCATCTCACGGTGCGTATTTGACAACATCATTACCCGCGCCTCGGAGGTGGCCATAATAAGTTGTCGTTCCCAGCGATCCTCATCATCACTGTCGCCAAGGGTGCGAATATATTGGCGAAGGAATTTTAACTTCTTGGCAGTCAATGGCATGTTGTCATAGCCATCGTTGTCGTAAAAATCGTACCACTTTGTTGACGGCTGATCCTTTTCAGCGCTCACAATGCCTTTCACGGTTTGATAAGCCTGATCGGCCAGTAAGAACGGTTTGAGGTAATCGTCGGGCTTCTTCGCAGATTTAGCCGCTTGATAGGCTTGAATCGTCAAATGAAGTGCCTGAAGCCCATTCGCTTGGAACAAGACGCTCAGATAGAAATCACCATAGAATGTCTTCAGATCATGGGCATTCAATTCCAGCATCAGCTTCTTAACATCCAGAACTAATTGCTGCCAGGCCGGTAATTTAGGCGTAATCATGGCATCCAATTTAGTGCAGGTTTCATCCAAATCGGCATCGCCCACAACCCAACCGGCATCCGGCAATTTAGAACTATGGCTGACCCATGCTTTGATAATCCGGCGAATCAGGTATGGCGAAAATTCATCCCCGGCGGTCTCGTCGGTATGCGGGCCGTACTGGATAATTGCCTGCCAGTACTTCTTGTACAGATCCTTAATTTCAGTTTGGTGATCACTGTAATACGTGTCAACGTAATCCCTTAAAATCGTCTCGTTGTCCCGTTGCTGATAATCAGCCAGCCAGGATTTTGCGGCTTCTCTGAGATAAAGAATATGGGGTTTAATACTCCCTGTGTTAATTAATTCCAGGGTGTCAAAGTGTTTTTCGCGAACCAGTGACAGCTGTTCTGAAACGAAAGCCGGACTGTTTGGTAATAATCCCAGGAAGTTTGATGCTTGTAAATCATGGAAGGCAACGTGATAGTAAATGCCGCGCTGGCGGTTGTGCGGATTTGGCACATCCAAAATTGGTGAGCGTGGATTGTCCAACCCTTGACGGCGAGAAACCATCTTGCCATAACCGCTATCAGCCCAGATCTCAATAATATCGTCCGGGACATTAATTAATCCTTTGTTGTACAGACCGGTCAGCTCACCATAAACGTTTAGAACCATTGGGGCATCAGGATCAAGCTCTTTGACCATGTCATACTGCTCTTTAATAATCCCGTTAATGACGTCGGCAATGGCCTGATCGTCCCACTTCCGGCTGGTATCATCCAGCCAGAATGGCTTATCACCCTGACCACGAAAACCTAAACTGTAAATCGTTGGGGTACCCTTCTGATCTAGAATGGCATCCCGCCAAAGCTTTCTAAATAAATCCGGATACTTCGTGAATGACGCGGTCAAATTGGGATACACCCTGGCAAAAATCTTAGCCCCAAGCGGCTCAGCGTGATGATGGGCAATCATTAATCCAAATTCTTTAGCGGGGTTGCGGTTAAGCTGAGAATTCTTATCCGTTCCCGGAACCACGACGTTACAGCCAACTCGTAAAGCAGTTTCAAAGATCCGCTGCCAAACGTATGTCTGGGAATCATGGTCCTTCCATCCCATAATTAATAATTCATCATTGATGAACCATGCCCGGTATTTAGTTGAATAGTCAGGTAAATGAAGGTTGAAGTTCGTCCATTCAATTGTCGGATAGCTCTGGGGAAGGATATCCATAAAGTACCAGAAGTCGTCAACCTTGAGGATCTCCCGGGAAACCGCTAAGGCACCATACATCACACCCAGAGCGGTCTTGGCAGTGATGCGAACCTTTTCAGGTGATACGAGGCTCACCTGAAAGTCATCTTCTTCTACGGGGGCGTCAGCAGCAATTGTTAAATCAATCTGGTTATCGGCACCCTTAGTGGTTGTCACCTTCGAAACATCTCTTTGCAGAATCATCGCCGCATTTTTGAGCACCGGGTTGCGGAAATCAGCCGCAACAACTTTGGTGCTTTGAGAGATGATAAACGTCTTTTTTGACAAACTAATTCTTCCTTTCTTACTTCAGCTCAGTTAACGAATTCGTTCAATAATCTCTAAATCATCCGAATCATTTGCCACTAAAGATACAAAAGCGCCAGGACAGCCAACCGCACTGCCACTGCCGCTTTCATTCCCTATATTCACGTCACATCAATCATCGTTAATGGCCGATGTTAATCTTCGGATTTACCGGAATCTGGTACGCCGGCAACTGTCTGGAAGACATCCGCCAACGACATATTCTGATCGGCAAACTTCTTATGAAGAATCAAATTTCGGAAATCCTCAATCGACATCGTTTCCGTCTGTTTGAACGGAAGTGCCGTTGTCATATTGTCACCGGCCTGATTCATCCCGGTTATCAACGTGATCACAATTCCTTTTCGACTGTCCAAGTGAACCGCGTAGTGTTCATAATAGGAGGGAATGTCGTATGACCCCGTGAGTTCCTGATGATCCTTAAAGTAATTCGTAATGAACTCGTTAAACTTTTCTTTAGAAGCCAAAGCGGCTTTCCAATCCGTTGCATCATCCTGCTTTGCCATTCTAGCCACTCCTTTCATGCTCAAGACGATTTAGAAGCTAATTAGTTTTTGTATTCGCCTTTGGCTGATCATTCTTTTTCCAAAAATCAATACTGTCATACTTAACCCCGGTGAGGTCTTCACAAACGGCTTTGGTATGAGGATCAACATCCTTTGGACTACCACCCTTTTGAAGACGGCCTAATTCTTGGGCAAGGACCTTAAATGTCTTCTTGCTCAAATGGAAACGGGCAGCGAAGAACATTGCCAATAGAATCATGAAACCAACCCCGCCGGATACGATAAAGATAATCATATCGGTTGCACTTTGAGGTTGTGAAACCGCACCACTAGCTGATTGGCGGAAATGGGCAAAGTCCAATAAATAACCGGCAACAACTGATGCGAGTCCCTAACTAATCTGGTTAATAAAGGTCATTACTGAGGCGAACAAGCCGGCTCGGTTCTTACCAGTAACCAACGTATCCAAATCGGGAATGAATGGGAAGACGTTCCATGGTGCAAAGTACAGGATGTACAAACCAACTTCGTAGAATGACATTCCGACGATCAGCCAAACCATCATGTGGGCTGGCCGAGTGAAGGCAACGAATGCCCAGTTAGCCGCACTAATCAAGATTAGGGAGTAGCCAAACAGGTAAAGTGAGCGGTAGGTAAATTTAGTAACCGCAAACCCGGCAATAATCGTCACTGGAATTGAAACAATGCTCAATGACTGTAAGAACCCTGAAACACTGGTCGACATCTTAAGCACATAAACAATGTAGTAAACAAAGACCGTTGAGAACAAAATCGTTGCAAAGTACGAACTTAAGTAAATCCCCATGTGAAGGCGGAAAGTTTTAATTTTAAAAGTTGAAAAGTAATTTTTCAACTCGGACTTAAGGTTGGGCTTTTGGCCGTTATTTTCTTCAAGGGCTTCTGCTTCAAGCTTCTTGGCTTCCGCCTTGGTTACAAAGTGTTCCCAAGTTGTATGGTAAGTGATCAAGATTAAGAAGAAGGTTACAACTGAGAAGATCACCTGCATTAAAATATATGGTTCTGGCGAAGTCTTTGGGAAATACTTGAACAATTGGGCAGGAACAAACTGAGTCAACATCCCACCAAGACCGGCAATCACCATTCGGGTGGTTGACATCTTAGTCCGCTCGTTGAAGTTCTTGGTCATTTCATTTGGTAAGGTTTCCCAAGGAATCTGCAGCGTGGACATGAGGACGGTTACAATTAGGTAAGTAATCAGGTAGTACCAGAATCTCATTCCGGCAACCCACATGGTAATTGCAATTAGAACGGCAGGGGCAGCAGCTAAAATGAACAAATGCCGCCGGCCAAACATCCGGCCAATTTTGTATTTATAAACGTTATCGGAAATGTTTCCCATGACCAATGACACGATGGCATCAGCCACCCGGCCAATCAGGAAAATCGTTGCCCCTTCACCAGCACTCAAGCCAGCAAATGTGGTGTAGAAGAACATTAACCAGGCTCCGACCAAGCCCTGCATTGAAATACTGAAGAACGAGAAAGCCCCAAATCCAAGGGATCTCATAATCCCGATTTTGCCACGACTCTTATAAATTCGCTTGTTGGCATATTCATCCCAACCATCGTGGACGGTTTGTTTTTGATTATCCATTTTTACCCTCCCAGGTATAATATTAATATATCACGAAAGAGTGAATCCGCTTACAACTGTGTATAAACCAGCCGCTTTATCTCTATATACCATCTCCATTACGTTTGGAATTAAGCAATCGTCTTTCAAGGAGTCCCTTGACAGCACGTAAACAAAAGAATAATAATTGCTGACGACGTGCTGGACATTTACTTAATCACTAATGTTCTGTACAATATAAATTGTAAACGCTTTAAAAAGCATATTCTTTGCGTTTTTTGACAAAATTATTGCAAAAAATGAGGTGATATTACGATAATCAACTTACCAGCGGACGGCACGCTACCAACCGACATTGTTTGCTCACATAATCGCAATCGATTTCACGACACGCCTTTTCACCACCACAGCCACCATATTGAGCTTTACCTTTTTATATCCGGAAATGTCACGTTCTTTACAAAAAACGAGGCCTTCCCGCTTAAACGGGGCTATCTAATTGCCATTCCTGATGGCGTGTGGCATCGAGCCGTCACTCGAGATGACGTCCCTTACGAACGGATATTTCTTAACATCGACATTGACCTGATCAAGCAGCTTTCAACTCCTAAGACCGATCTGTACAGATGCTTCGATGTCAGCGATCCCAAAGAAATTAACATCCTTAATCTCGGCAGCGACGCCTTTGACGATTACGTTAATTTTTGTGATGAACTAATTCCGACTCTGGATAAAGACGCCTATGGCAACGATATTCACCAGCGCATCTTACTGGCTGAGATTCTGTTACTTGCCAACAAAGTTCATAAAATTAAGAAACAACCCCGAAACATCATTCCCCCGTTCCTGGAAAAAGTCACCCACTTTATTGATGAAAATTTAGCGGATGACTTGAGTTTGGCTGCTTTTAGCAAGCATTTCTATTTAAATTCAACCTATCTTGACCGTTACTTCAAGCGGTACATGGGACTTTCTCTGCACCAATACGTGACCGAAAAACGCATTGAGCAGGCTAAACAGCTCCTGCGTGCCGGCAAGAACGTGACCGAAGTTTGTGCAAAGAGCGGATTTGGCAACTATAGTAATTTTATTCGATCGTTTAATAAACGCGTCGGCATTTCGCCAGGAAAGTACCGAACGAAATATCAATCAAAATAATCGGGAACTTTTGCTCAAATGGTTTGCGAACAAAAGGCATTAATCCAAGCATTTCGCTCATGATTAATGCCTTCCAGTTTGCGCTTATCAGGAACTGGTTTCCACTTTACAATTATGATCGATTACGACCAAAGTTAAATACTACTTTCCCGTTCCATCAATTCAGTACCAATAATGGTGAGTTCCGGCACTTTTTTAGGATCCTTGACCCGGTCCAGCAACATCTCAATCGCCCGCTCGCCCATCAATTCCGTATGGACGTGAACGGTAGTGAGTGCTGGGCTGGTGTACTTGGCGATGGCCACATCGTTAAAGCTGATGATGCTCACGCGTTTTGGCACGTTGATGTGGTGCTGCTGAAGAGCCCGCAAAACGCCGACAGCCATTGAGTCACTCCCAATCATGAAGCCATGGGGCAGCGATTCACCAAGATCGGCAATGGCTTGACTCATGAGATCAAATCCAGATTCCGGCCCGAACGCTCCTTGATAAACAAACTTTTCGTTATAGAGTCCCTTACTGGTTAAATACTGATTAAACGTAGCGACTCGGGGATCCCGAACGTCCTGCTTTTCAGTGACGGTCAACTCCTGACCGGCAATCATGCCAATATCATCAATGCCATTTTGAATAAACCGATCAATAATTTTTCTAACCGGCGTCTCAAAGTCGCTGCGGATGCAATCAAGCCCGTATTCCAGATAATTTTCACCAATGCAAACAACTGGCAGCCCAAACGATTGTAAGTGGGTCACTTCTGTCCGATCAAATTTACCGACCGCAATAATCCCGTCGAAATTCTTGATGCGGCTCTTATCAATTGATTCATAAGTAATCCGTTCAATCGAAGCCCCCAAGCTGGTGGCCTTGTTTTCAATGCCATACTGGATCTGAAGGTAATACAAATCTGACAGTTCCTCTTTATCAGTATGCCATTGAACAATCGCAATCTGCTTTCCTAACTTTGGTGTGCGTTTATTCCGCTTCTTATATTGAAGTTTTTCGGCAACTTCGAGAACCCGCCTTCTGGTATCTTCCCCCACGGAAAGGGTATCGTCGAAGTTTAGAATGCGTGAAACCGTTGAAATGGAAACCCCGGCCTCGTTCGCAACATCTTTAATTGTTGTCATTGCTACCACCTATAATGCCTTAATTTTGTCGAGTACTTTTACCAATCATATTCCCAAATAATGATTGCTGGTTCCCTATATATACTGTTTCAGTTTACCACTTTAGAACAAATCCGTGAACAATTAGCCAGCGGAAGTTTAAACGTTTTACAAAAAATCAAGAACCCCTTAATTTCTGAGTTCAATCAGAAATTAGGGGGTTCAATTTTTTTAAATTAAGTTGTTAAAGATATCCTAGACGTTTTCACTCGCTGTCCGGAGATGGTTATGAGTCATTAGCTTGATCAGCTCAATGACGGCGATCACCGTTGCAATGACGCCAGAAATCATGAACAAACTGTGGTCGGTCCCGCCAATATTGATCAATTTACTGACATATGGGCACAGAAAGTTTGCGCCGTTTGTCGCCAGCATTAGGACCGTCGTGGCATCGTTACCCATTCGCTTCGGGACGAAGGATAAACCCTTCGAGAAGATGAACGGAATAAATAAGCCAAACGCAAACCCAACTCCAAACGCGCCGGCAACACAGCCAATTGCGGAATTAGCCGCGCTAATCGCAAAGACGCTGACGGCTTCAATGAGAACCGCCAAAAACAGGGTGTATCTTTTAAACAAGTGATAGACATTGCCGTAAATCATGCCACCAATAATTGTCCCAACTGACATGATAACAACCGCACTTGAGCCCACGGACAGTGAGCCGAAGTGATTTTCCAAAATATAGCTGGGGATCTTAACATTGACCGTCATGTAGAAAACCATCACGATGAACAAAACAACCCAGTAGTAGGCAAACTGGCTTTTGGCAGCGGTCGTCAACTTGGTCGGCCCACCGTCATGCTGCGCATCAACGTGGTCATAACGGACTTCGGGGACAAACAGGGCGTACAGAACCAGCAGTACAATTGCGATCAGATAAAAAGCAAACGCCATGTGCCAGTTGGCAACGCTTAAAATAATGCCAACAATGAGCGCGCCGCCGGCAGCTCCCAAACCCTGAAAGGTATTCTGAAAACCCAGCAATCGCTCCCGAGTTGGACCACTATAAAGCAGATCAATCAAACTAATGCAGAGTGTATTAAACATTCCGATCCCGGCACCCAGTAGCGCCCGGGCAAATAACAGTGTTGCAACATTGGGCGCCATCATTGAGATGATTGCCCCGACAGCGGTTAAAGCCGTCCCGCTCAGCACCATCTTCTTGGTACCAAATCGTTTTACCAGAAAACTGCTAATGACAATGAGTAGCGCCATCGTAAACGATGGAATCGTCACCGTCAATTCAGCGGTTTCTGCCGAAAGTCCGGGGAACTGTTTCATCAGCCCCGGAATGGTTGCGGCAGTTGCCCCCGTTGACATTGGTAACAATGACAATGCCAAAACAGAAAATGCCATCATTCCTGATTTCTTCTTCATTTTCATGAACCTCCTAATCAATCCGAGGCGGTGCTCTCTCATTCACCAATCCTCGACTGTATTATAAAGGATTATGAAACTGGTTGATAGACGAATCCAATAGTTTTTTCAAAAAAGCCATTAGAGAGCGCTATCAATTGCTTTCATTGTAAATTTACAACAGAAAGTTATCAGAAGTAATCAGCTTTTACCTAAAAAACACATAACCGTTACCACAAATAAAGTCATCCTAATTATTAGATAGTCTCCAACATGCTCCCTTGTCTCTGGTTCCTAGTACTTTGACTGAAGGGCCTTTGCAATACTGCCCATCATTTCCGAAAAGCTCTGATCATTCAGGCCGCTGACAGTTTCCTTTTCAAGCTTGTTAAAGTCCTCAATTAGTAAATAGGCCGATAAATAACGTTTTAAGGCCCGCTTACTTGCCTTCACATCATCTGATTCCGTGATTGCCGAACCGCTAACAACTGCTCGAGCAAACTTATCTGGATCAATCTTCATTTTTTTAGCCATCATCCGTAAATCCCCTTTGAGTTTAATATTGATACTGTCTTCAAGAAATCCCCTGCTAATTAATCTGAACCGTATTAATCATTAACAGTCGTGTAGAAGCCTTCCTGCGCCCTTCGGAATTCGCTTACATTTATGAGCAGACAAATAACCAATCGCTTCATTCCGGCTTATTTATAGTGGTTTGCTCAGTACATCAATTATTGTAAGCAATTTATTTAGGGCAATCTTTGCAATTCAAGCACTATTTATTGCAAATTATGACGTTCTGAAAATATTATTCGACATCCCCATCAATACGATTTGACTTTGACCCAACTTATCCTGATACAAGCGGCGCCAGTAACCGATTCAATATTAAGCAAGCCCCCGATTGACCCTTCCCTACATAAAAAGAGCCCGGCAACCATCTCTGGTTTCCGAGCTCAACATTATCACGAATGGTGTCGAATGGGGTTCGATTAACGTCATGTCAGAAATAACGTTTACCTATTCGTTTTGATAACTTTTAATAGTGTAGCATGGGGTTCCATAATCTTCAATCAAATGTGCGCAATTCATTAAAGAGTTGAGAGAAGCTATGCAAATTGGTTTATTGAAGATTACCACCTCCTTAAATGACTGATTATCATTACTTCGAATATTTGATATATGCCTTATTTAAAGCAATCTTTGCGGCCTTGTATTCTTTCAAATATTTCGCTTTGGTAGCTGCTTTTTTAGCTTTCTTATATGAAGCTTTAGCCTTAGCAACCTTTGCCTTTGCTTTCTTAATCGTCTTTGGATGCTTCAAATTGGCAAGCTTGGCTTGGGCGCGTTTATAAGCTTTATAATATTTCGCCTTGGTCGTTGTCTTTTGGGCTTTATTGTAGGCTAATCGGTACTTCTTCACAGCGCTTGAAGCGTTGGCAACCGCGACTGCATGGGCGGACTTCTTCGGCACCGTTACCTTAGTTGAACTGCTGGATGAAGAAGCAGCTTGGGAGCTTGAAGAAGATGAGACGCTTGAGGACGAGGAGGAACTACTCGATGCGGCCGTTGAGTTATCAGGGACGACAGCCCCGCCATTGTTGTGATCGTTTGGATTGGCCTGTTGGAGCGTAAACTGCGCGTAATCTAGCTCGGCGGCATTATTTCCCTTGGCAAGTTTAAGGGTGTTGTCACCCTGCTTTAATGAAACCGTTCCGTACTGAATTGTTTTGCGGGTTCCATCAACATTTGGTACCGCGGTCGTCCAGCCAGTTGAATACGGGAACACCGCGTCCTTTAGCTGCTGGCCATTTAACGTTACCTTGTCAGTGGCATCTTGCTTATTGGTTCCGCCATTTGCGTAGCCGAGTTCAAGCTGATAAGTGCCGCTTTCTGGTGCGGTTACCTTCATCGTGTCAGAGCTGTCATTACTATCAACTGTGCCAACAAAGTAGTTGCCCGAAGCATAACTTCCCTGAACTTTCTTTGCCGTTCCGGTCAGGACGCCATCCTCAGCTTCAACCCGAATTGGATCGGTTGCCTGAGTTTTCGCATCTGAAAGCCCGGTAGCAGCCGTGTCATTTCCACCAGGGGTGACGACAACCTGATACCCGTTAGCGGCTTTCATGTTTTTAACTGGGACCTGGACGCTGCCGTTGGAAACATCAACGGTTCCTGATTCAACCGTCTTTGGACTATCAACGGCAGTATCGACACCATACCATGGGGATTCCTTCACTTCGACATGGGCGACTTTCCCAAGTTTAGCTTGATCCAGTCCGTTCACATTGACCGTCGTATTGCCATTGGTACCACCCAAAATAACCGATGTTTGCGTCTTATCACTGGTTGTATTGGCAACGCTGGCAAGATTGTTATTTGTGCTAAACGTGCTGGTCTTGTCCATTTGACCACTCATATCGCCGTACCACTTGTACAGCCAATAGCCACCGTTAGGCTTCTGCTGATCCGTTAGTAAATTATCCATCCGCCCATAGTCAAACCAGAACGCCAAATCGGCACTGTCCAATTCGGGGACATTTTCAAAGTTTTGAACGTAGTGAATCATCTGACCAGGCACTGCTAATTCCTGTTCTGAGCCATATTCGTTAATACTAATCTTGCGGGGAGAAATTCCCAGGCTGGCTTCCAAACTCTTAAGTGCGGCCGCCTGCTGTGGGAAGGCCGCTGCACCCCACTGATGCCAACTAATCACATCTGGTAAGGTATTGGAATTTTTTGCCATCGTCAAGAAATGCGCCATCCACTTTGGCTGCCAGCTGTTGAGACTGGGACCCACAATTTTTGCATTTGGATCTAATTTTTTAACTTCTTTGTAGGTATCTTGCCAAACTTTGTCAAAGTCACCCCAGGATCCTTTCCCGATACCATTTTGTCCTTGCCAAGTGCCGTTGGGTTCGTTCCACAATTCATACCCGTAAATCGCATCCGGATTGGATTTCTTGGCACTGGTAACCATGGTATCTACCTTCTTCAGCCAATCTTGTTCACCCTGGTAGTTATATGGCCATTGAGAATAAATATCGGCCAAGCGAATAATTACCTTGGCACCTACTTTAGTCGCCAGCGGAGCGGTACTGGTAAAATCACCAGCCGCAGTGGGTTCCCCATTTGGAATCTGCTGGCCACCGGGTCCCGGCTGGGTGAAGGTCTTAGGCTTCAACGGCGATAATAAATTCTCATTCGGGGTGTTGCCATTCGACATTGCGTACAGGCCACCTGATGCGACGTGTTCAGTTTGATTTCTAATCGCTGTATTGGTGTCCACCGTAATTGCCTGGTTCCCGTTATCATCGGCGGCTACCCGACCACCAACATTCACTGCTAAGAGACCAAGGGCGGCGGTTGTTATAAACGTGACAAAATGTTTTGCTTTCATTATTGAATACCTTCTTCTGTTAGATTCCCCATCCCCTTAGAAAATTGATCCATGAATTCTTCAGTCCGGATTTTTTAAGAATCCGCTTACATTTTTCCCACAAAAAGAGAGATCAAGCACGTGGCCCAATCCCCCTATGAAATTTTAATCTTAATCAATGAATAGGTAATTCCTATTCTTTATTCAACCAAACCCTCATTTGGCCATCTTGGCGATTTGCCCATGAATAGTACGGAACCAAAGTTAAGTCAACATTCTCAGTGTCTTCGCTTTGAACTTCGGTGTAGAGAGGCGCGTTCACATCGTCAAGCTTTTCACGCTTAGCGGCAATCTTCACAACGCCAACGCCGTCAAGTAACTTTTCGTCGAAGTGGTAATCAGTCTTCGCATCAGCAGCAACTTGGTAGTCCCAAAGAGGTGCCTCGTTGTCGGCTTCTTCAGCGGCGTAAACCACTGGGCCACGCTGAACGGCAACTTTACCGTAATCAGCCTTCACCCGGTTGCTTGCACGCATGATCTTAGTGCTCATGTCAAGCTTCAGATCAAGGGTGACTGACTTACCGTCAACGTCAAGGTAAATGAAGCCATCTTCAACTGGTAACGTCTTAGCAGCGCCATCAACACTCAGTTCGTACTTTGCGGACCAGCTTGGAATCCGAATCCCAAATTTAAATGATGCCTTATTTGGATTTTCGATTTCATAATGAATATCTCCACTCCATGGGAAGTGGTTGGTCTGAGAAACCTTGATGCCATCGTCAAACTCAGCTTCGTTGGCAATGAACTGATGTGACAAAATGGTGTCTTCGTTCACAGTGTACAGATACTCGTCAACCGAAGCGATCAACCGAGCTAAGTTAGCCGGGCAGCATGCACAGCCAAACCAGTCGGCACGATGAGTCAACACATGGGATTTACCTGGGTTACCCTTACTGCCGGCAGGATCTGCTTCCAGTGGATTGACATAGAAGAAGTGCTTGCCATCAAGTGACATCCCACTCAAAGCACCGTTGAACAGTTCCTTTTCAAGAACGTCGGCGTATTCACCCTTAGCGCGAATGTTCAACATTTGCCGGGCAAAGAAGGACATTCCCACTGAGGCACAGGTCTCACCATAATCAGTGTCATTTGGCAGATCGTAATCGTAGGTAAATGCTTCACCAGTCGTTGTTTGACCAATGTTACCAGTGATGTACATTTGACGCTTAACGATGTCGTTCCAGAAGCGGTCACAGGCAGCTAATAAATCCTTGTCACCTGTGTAACGAGCAACGTAAGCCATCCCTGTGCAAAGGTAAACTACCCGAACAGCGTGACCATGAGGCACCTTTTGATCCTTGATTGGTTCTGCGGCCAAGTAGTACTCCCGTGGGAAGTCGCGCATCCCTGGAATTAAATCACGGTCGACACTATCGCCGTCAGCCTTGATTTGCTTCTCAAAGAATGCTGGATCCTGACCACGTTGGGTTAAGAAGTAGTGGGCTAAGTCCATGTACTTCTGGTTCTTAGTCACTTCATACAGCCGTGACAATGCTAACTCAATTTCCGGATGGCCATCGTACCCCGGAATCTTGCCTTCTTCAAGGCCAAAATTATTATCGATGCAGTCGGCCATGCGAGTGGCAATGTCCAAGGCCTTTTGATTGCCGGTTGCGTTGTAATAGGCAACCCCGGCTTCGATGTAGTGACCCATGGTATATAACTCATGAGATTGTTGGAGACGCTTGAACTTCCGCTCTGGAGCGTCAATTTGGAAGTAAGTTGATAAGTAGCCATCATCATCCTGAGCCTTCGCAATTAAATCAATTAAGTTGTCGGTGATCTTCTTCAGATCTGGATTTGGATGATAGCCAAATGAATAGGCAGCGGCTTCCAGCCACTTATAAACGTCGGTATCCTGGAACGGAAAACCATAGTGATGACCCTTCATTTCGCCGGCAGCGATCTTCAAGTTGGCAACGGCGTGACTATTCTTGTCCTGGCCGTTATTTTGAGGATCTTCAGCAATCGAAATGTCGGCTTCATCGTTCATAACCTTCCATTGATATGGTAAGACTTCTTTAACGACGAGTTCTCGATAGCGTTTCCAAAAGTCAGAGGTAACTTTGACTTTGTTTAACTTAGGCGCTGTGTAGACTTGCATAGATGAACCTTCCTCTCAAAAAATACGTGTGTAACTATTCAACAAATCGCTAGGTGGTACACTGACGGTTTAGGCGTTTGCGGTTTCTGCCTTTTTAGCATCTTCCGCATGACGCTTTGCCAAGTCAGCTTTAACAACTGGTTCATGATTTTCCCACTTACGGTAGAAGATCATCAAGATTAAGCTGATTGCATAAATGATGATTGGAACCCATACGAAGGTGAAGCTGATTCCGGCAAGACTGTGAGCGCTTTGAGTTGCGTTGGCAGCGTTGAAGCCGAAGCTCTTCAAAATCATTGAAGCGATAAATGAACCAAACCCAGTACCCATTTGGATACAGAATGAAGCACCAATGGCAGTTAAGAATCCATTAGCCCGGATACCGTTCTTCCATTCACCAAAGTCAACGGTGTCACCAACCATGGCGAAGAACATCGTGCAGGCAGAACCGGAACCGATACATGCAATACACCATGCAATTAATGCGGAGGTTGTGTTTGAACCGGCAAAGCCAATCCAAGCTTGGCCAACCATTGTCATTAATAGGAAGAAGATGGTTGTGCCCCACTTGTGCATGAATTTAACGAAGAATGGTACTGAAGCCATCCCGATAACTTGGATGATTGTAAAACCGTTGAAGAATGAAATCAAGCCTTTGCTGCCCATGTTGTACTGGAAGTAGTAAGGCATTGAAGCGTTCCGGACAATAAATGCGGTCCAGTAAGCCAAGTTGGCAGTAACGATTAATACCCAAGGCCAGTTATTCTTAGCAGCTTTGAAACTTTCTTTAATTGTGATAACCCGTTCTGATGAAATGTTCTTTTCGCGCATATCCAAGAAGGCGATGATCAACAGAACAAAGGCAACAATGGCGTAAATTCCAACGGCCATTGACCAACCCTTTTGATCATTACCACCACCGAGCATGCCGGCGAATGGAATGATGAAGGTAACGGCGAAGAAGTTACCAACGTTCCCAAGTACCAAACGGATTGAGTTAGCTTGCATCCGGCCGTCAGTGTCAGAAGTCAAGTTAGGCAATACGGAAGTAATTGGGGTTGAAACAGCGGTGTATGACAAGTCAGCCAAAATGTACATAACGCCGGCGTAGATTACTTTGGCACCTGAACTGATGCTTGGTGTCGTGAACAGTAACCAAACAAAGATGGCAAATGGTAATGACATCCACAGGAACCAGGGACGGTTTTTACCATACTTACTGTGAGTGTGGTCAACCAAGATCCCCATGACAGGTGCCCCAACCGCATCAAAGACACGGGCGATTAAACTGATAACACCGGCCATTGCAACCGACAAACCGAAAACGTTGGTGAAGAAGTAAAGCATATAAGAACTGATAATACAGTAAAGTAAGTTACCAGACATATCCGTAAAACCATAGGTAATTTTTCTGTGCCATGGCAAACGGTCATCAGCTAGAAGCGCTTGGGCACTAGCTGTGTTTGGATCAACATGACTTGCATTTCAACTCATGATTCTGACCTCCAATATATTGATGAATCTAAACGCTTACAATTAGAAAATCATTGCAAAACAGATAAATGAAACGAGACCTCGCGAGTGGTCAACGCCGTGACGGTTGTCAAGGCATTTGATTTGTATCTCATTTACGATTATTATGGTAAGCGTTTCCAAGCAGTAAAAAAAGGGCTATAATAGCAAAAGAGGTGATATTATCCGACTAGTTGCTTTTATCGGCCGGGCTTCGTGGGTGATTTAATAGGAATTGCTATCACATTTCAAACATTTGGTGATTATATCCGACATCGGCTGATTTTATCACTATTAGTATATTTAGTGACCATTTCCGACATTGGATTGGAGGTTAGTACCATGTTATTCTCAACTTTTACAATCGAAAAACCATTACTTTATTACAAGGGAGGCGAATTTATTGCTAATAGTCCCTGGCGACACAGGCGCATGTATCATAAGGGTGATTACGAAATGATTTTGTGTATCAAGGGACCGATTTATTTACAAATTGGTGACCGCCGGGAGGCCCTTAACGCCCACGAAGTCCTGCTGGTGCCGCCGTTCACACCGATGTTTGGTTATCAAGACTCCCAGGGCAGCGTTGACTTTTACTGGCTGCACTTTTTCTCCCAGCATCGCGAAGATACGTTTGAATCTGAAGAGGACGAGGTCGTTTCAGAGGTTAAAACCAACAAGAACGCCAAACGCAAAATCTATTTGCCGATGAAATTCAAGCTGGTTGATTATGAAGAGGCCACCATTCTGATTCATCAAATTTTATCAATCCACAATGAGTTATCCTTTATTGAAGAACGTGATTATTTGGTCTCAGCCCTTTTAATTCAACTTTATAAGTCATACTTCAATAAATCAAAGTCCGACGAAGACAGCTCCCGGATCAGCTATATGAAGGAATGGATTCGTGCTAACATGTCCAGCACCCTCACAGTTGCTGAAATTGCCGACCGGGTGCACCTGAATCCCGATTACCTGACGCGACTGTTCAAACACTACACCGGCATGACTACCCTGCAATACTTGAATCATGTGAAGATTGAAGTGGCAACGTTACTACTCATTCGGACCGAAATGCCCATTAAGCAGATTGCCTTTAATTCATATTTCAACGATCCCAAAGTCTTCATGCGCCGGTTCAAAAGTTCCGTTGGCTTATCGCCCAGCGAATATCGTAAGTCTTATAACCTGATCCATCTTAACAATCCCCACGTTGATCCGCAGATTCCCATTCCGAAACGAATTGCCGATTCTATCGACTATATTCCGGAAAACGGGGACATCCCTGAATAAGCGATCAATAACCCGATTGCCTATTAACTAACAATGCCACGATTCACACATTATAGGAGGAATTTCAATGCATATTCTCACAAAAAAGTTTGCCGGCCAGTCCATTCTCTCATGGGTTTTTCAAATCATTTTGATCTGGATTGCCTGGGGCGTTCACGATGGCTCGCTGCCAAAAAATGTTACAACCATTACATTTGCCGCCGTTGTATTACTGCTTATTTACTGGAGTTTTTCATTAGACCGAAAAAGAAGCAACAGCAAGTGAAATCACTTTTGTTGACCCCATATTCATGTTAGTATCTGAAATGAAAGATATTTTTGATTGACCAAATAAACAATCAAAATGAGGGGTTGAGAATTCATGCAATTTAAACACAATTATCTGGCCGTTTTAGGGCTGGTTGCCGGCGGAATTTTGCTGGGAACCTCTTCTTTAACCGCCAATGCATCACTGACGCCATCCAGCACCTTACCAAAAACGGACATGGTCGATGTTTCCAGTTGGCAGGGAAGTTTAACCGCTGCCGATTACCAAACAATGGCTAACAATGGCGTTAAGGCCGTGACAATCAAGGCCACCGAGGGAACCGGTTACACGAATCCCTATCTAAGCCAACAGGTTCAGTACGCCCAACAGGCTGGCCTGAGCGTCAACTTTTACCACTTCGCCCATTTTACATCGACCGCAGCGGCTCAGTCTGAGGCTCAAAACTTCATCAAGGCCGTTCAAATGGTCACCAGTTCAAAGGATGTTGTCATGGTCGTTGACTTTGAGTCGTCTGAACTTGGCAGCTTATCGAAAGCTCAAAACGATGCCGACCTGGCCGCCTTTGACGCAACTTTAAATCAAGCCGGTTACAACAAGACTGACCTGTACACCATGGCCAGTTGGCTGGGGGTTAATATCGATACCAACGCCGCCAACAACGGGTGGATCGCTGATTATCCAAACAACCCAACCGGAAGCAAATACACGTCAGCTAACGCCTGGCAATGGGCGTCTGACTATCGATTCCCATCAATCACGCAAAACCTGGATGTCAGCCAAATGAACAATGATTACTATCTAAATTCAACGGTTGGCACCCCAACCAACACCGCTACAAATACGACACCAACAACGAATTCGAGTTCATCAAGTGTGATTTCCAGTTCGTCGAGCTCGTCGAGTTCAACTACGGGCTCCAAATCGTCAACGCCTGGTGAGATCGTCAAGGTTCCCGGACCATCAGGGAAGCAATACTCCGCCAGTCGATCCAAGTCGGTTAAGCTCGTTTGGCGCAGCAGTATGGGCCGTCACGCCTATAAGACAACGGATGGCGCCAGATACTCCAAGCATCTGGGCTATCGTTACGGGTTTAACTCAGATATGCCGGATGTCACCTGGTATACGGACGCTCATGAGAAGCTTTATAAAAAGACAACTGGTAAATATTACATTTACTACCACGTCAAAAGTGCCGACGGTCAACACGGCGGCTGGGTATGGCGCGGCTATCTTAACAAATAAATCGCCTAATCCAAAGGCCCTCACAGTCAATTTGACTGCCAAGGGTCTTTTATAGTGGATTGGTTATTAAATTACGGCGAATAACAAGTAAGCACTCATATTACAGGCCGTTAACGAATTGTTGTTTGTTTGTAAATAAGCGGACGCATGGGCATCGTGTCACGTGCTGACTTGCCGGCGGGTTGTTTTGAATCCAGATAGGTTTATGGTACGATGCTTGCAACGTTGTGCTCACGACACTTTAGAAATTAACGACATGGAGTATTTAATAATGAAAAAATCCGCTTCCCTAAAATTAACCGCGCTGACGCTGGCCGCCTTTAGCCTGCTCGCATTTAGCGCCACCAGTTTACCAGTTCAGGCAAACACGTTCTCAGCCAACCATCCGAATGCCGATATGGTGGATATCTCCGCTTATCAGGGTGCGCAAACCAATCTCGGCCTCCAGAACATGAAGGACGCTGGCGTTCAGGCAATGACCATCAAGGCCACTGAAGGGACTTACTACACCAATCCCCTGTTGGCTCAGCAAACCCAGACGGCGCAATCTGCCGGTTTGAGCATTAATTTCTACCACTACGCCAATTTCACCACAAAGGCGCAGGCAAAACGGGAAGCCAAGTACTTCGTCAAACATGTTGAAGCCGTTACCAGTCAACGCGATGTCGTGATGGCCATTGATTTTGAAGCTTCCAAACTTGCGAATTTACCAATCGCCACCAATGACCGAAACATCAAAGCCTTTAATAAAGTCGTCCAAAAAGCCGGCTTTACCAAAACTGACATTTATACCAACGCTAACTGGGTCGACAGCTATGTCAGCATGAACAGTAAGAACCTTGGGTGGCTGGCAAACTACCCCAATAATCCTACCGGGAAAAAATATGCAGCCGCCAATGCTTGGCAGTGGACTTCGAATTTTAAATTTTCTGGAACCGGTCGAACTGATGTGAGCCAGTTAAATAACGACTACTATCTTAATGATTAATTGATCTTAATAATAAAGCGCTGATTCATCCGATATCCCTATCGAATTGGATCAGCGCTTTATTATGATGAAAAAATGATGCTTTAAGTGTTATTTTTCGAGAATTTGAAGCAAACTATTATACTGGCTTAGCATCCATGACTTGTAATTCTTACCATTAGGTAATGTCTCAGTGACTTTCAAGACCGGCACGTCGCTCTTGTGAGCCAAATCAACTAAATTGTTAACCGTTTTATCATCAACCTGCGAATTATAAACGAAGAACGCAATTTTATGGCCCTTAATGCCATTCTGCATGCTCCGGATGGTTTGTGGGGAAGGATCAACGTCCTTTTCAGTGTCATTTTCAAATTCTGGGTTGCCAACCTTAAAGCCCATTGCCTCCAACGCATAGTCGAAGACCGGTTCACTCACGTAAACGTCCTTGTTCTTACTCTTAGCAGAAACCTGCTTCAGCTTGGCAATCTTTTCGTTAACCGGCTTAAGTGACTTAATATAATTCTGGGCGTTCTTCTTGAAGTAGGCCTTGTTCTTTGGCTGCAATTTGCCTAATTTCGCGGCAATGGTGTTTGCCAACTTGGGCATTGTGGCTGGATTGTACCAAAGATGTGGGTTGTCGCCGTTCTTCTTGCCCATTAAATCTTCACCGACTTTTATGTAATCAGCTTTCTTATTGTTGGAGACTAACTTAGACATCCATCCATCATAGCCGATACCATTAGCGATTACAATCTTGGATCCGGTTAGGTTCTTTGCAACCTGGGTGGTTGGTTCGTAGTCGTGGGGATCGACATTCGGATTAGTAATTACTGACGTCACATCCCCATGCTTACCAGCAACCTTCTTAGCAACTTCGCCATAAAAATCGGTCGTTGCCGTGATCTTAATCTTTCCGTTACTGCTGCTTGACGACGAACTGCTTGAGCAGCCAGCAACAACCACTCCAAGGCCAACGACTAATAATGCCAGTAACATAAATTTGAATCTGAATATCTTCTTGAGCATCTGTTTACCTCTCCCGTTTTTAAATAGTAACGATTACTCTTACGATAATATGACAAAAAAAGCCGTTTGTAAACACCTAATTGTTTTTAGGTATTTTAACGGTTGTGAATTCTTATGACAGTTGGTGATAATTTTTGAGGACCAGCTGATAAAATTGACTCATCGTGTAGGCTTGATGAAAGTATTTCTTACCCGCGTTCTTATAGTATCCTTTGGGATCGGTGTGGTCTGATCCACCAAGATATTTCGCAACCGCGCCATGTGACCAGACGGTCCCTTTGCCGTCATACACCGCATCGTTTGGTTTGAGATGGTACTCGTGGAGAATGTAAGCCGTATAGTAGGCCGCATTTTCAACTTCGTGGGCAAAGCTGGCCTTACTATGCATTTCAACTTGCTCAAACTGGACAAATCGGGCATTACCAGGATAACCGACGCCCCAGCAAAGGTAGTTTGTGCTGGCAATGTTGATAATGTGCTTACTGTCGACAAATGAATGAACAAACGCGTTTCGGTAATTCTTTTTCATATAAGCAATTTCGTTAAAAATTGTCGAACTTGGATTACCAGTCTCGTGAACAACAACGCCTTCCGGTTTGCCCTTCCCATGGCGGTACTTATAGTGAGGAAACCCACCCCACAGTTGCTTGGTGACCTTCACGTGAGAAATATGATGATCTGAAATATAGCTGTTGACCGATGCGGCCTGACTAAGGGTTGCCGACGCAAAGACGGCAACCACAAACACAATTCCTGTTAACATAATCAATTCGATTTTCTTTACCACTTTTATAATCGCCACTTTATTACTGTTTTATACTCATTATCTATGCTAGCAGATTAGCGCCGGCATGCAAGCAATCATCCGTGATTACCGACCGATGGATTGGAAATGCGGCCGCCAAAGTGCAAATAATGGTCGATCTAATTTTGCGGGTGTATCATGAAAACGAATTCAAAGATTTAACGGATTTTAGGGGAGGTTTTAATTTATGACAAGTTTTGCAAAACGAGGCGCCGATGACCGCTTAATTTCACCAGAAAATTCAGTTTTAACGTTTATCGACTACCAGCCAACGCAGATTAACTCAATCGGATCCATGAAGCACGCTGATCTGGTTCACAATGCCGTGTTGGTGGCCAAGATTGCCAACCAATATAAGGTTCCGATTGTGCTTTCAACTGTGAACGTTCAAACGGGACGAAATCAAGACACGATCCCAGCGTTAAAGAAAGAAATTGGCGATGTCGAAACTTATGATCGGACATCAATTAATGCATGGGAAGATAAAGACTATAACGACGCCATTAAGGCGACCGGCCGTAAAAAGATTATCATGTTGGGATTATGGACAGAAGCCTGCCTCACATTCCCAACCTTAGACGCTATCGCTGAGGGGTTTGACGTTTATCCGGTTGTTGATGCCGTTGGCGGCACTTCAACCATTGCCCACAAAACCGCTTTAAGGCGGGTTGAACAGGCTGGCGCACATCTGATCACAATTCCCCAACTGATTTGTGAATTGCAGCGGGATTGGAACCGAACGGATACGGTCCCTGGATTTGTTCAGGACCTATTTGAGGATGGCGCGTTCACACCGATCCAATAGGATTGCTAATAGATCCACCCATCAAGGTTGAGCAGTTTTTGGCTCAACCTTTTTATTTTCCAAATGAGCATTCCAAATGAACCTGCTTCACTCAATATCCAGGATAATTATCACTCACATCATTAAAATAACCGAAAGCAAAAAATCTCGACATAAAACATCGAGATTTTTTTGATGCGATCGTGATCATTTAACACGGAAGCTCAATTATTTATCTGATACGTTTTCAGACGATGCCTGGTGTTGCCGAGCAAATACTGGGCGCAGAAAGTGCAATCCCAAGCCGACAACCGCGCCAATTAATGCAGGAACAACCCAGTCCATTCCCAAGTTTACGAATGGCAGAACGCTATGCTGAAATGCCCCCAACATTTGGCCAAAGACACTCTGACTCACAACCGGTGGGAAGGCGGCAACCATATCCAAAAAAGCGGGAACCGTTGTAAAACCGACCACGAACGCGTAAACGAGCGGATCGCGATTGAATAGCGGTGAAGTTACCGACAAAAGAATCAGCACCATGGCGAATGGATACAGGAACATCAACATCGGTGTTGACCACAGGATAATTTGATCGAGTCCAAAGTTTGCGGTTAGAAAGGATGCCAGACAAGTCAGCGCCAACCACGTATGGTAACTGACCTTTGGAAAATGTTTGTGAAAATCTTGGGCAAATGCGGCAACCAGACCGACAGCAGTGGTGAGACAGGTAACGGTTAATAACGTTGCCAGCAAAGCATGCCCAACACCACCGAGGTAATAGCTGACCAGCTGGTTAAACGCAACCCCACCATCCGCAGAAACGTGGAAGTTTGCCAACGTTGTTGCGCCTAGCCAAACGAGCACGACGTAAATCAACCCAATCATCCCAGTTGCCAAAACGCCAGCCTTGGCGGTCACTTTCGCATTACTACTTGGCCGCGTTTTACCCAATTGGCGAACAGCCGTTACAACCGTTACGCCAAAAGCAAGACCTGCCAGAGCATCCATCGTATTATAACCCTGCAAAAAGCCGTTGAAGAATCCGGCGTGCCGATACGCTGCCGTTGCAGTCTGACTGGAAGCAGTCCCCATCGGATGGACAAAGCCCATCAAGAAAACGGAGAATAGCAGCAGCAAAAAAAGTGGGTTCAAAATTTTCCCAACTGAGCTCATCACGTTTGACTGGTGATAGGAAACCAGAAACGCCGCCCCAAAAAACAGGACCGAAAAGACGAACAGGCCAACGTGCGCCCATGAAGCCGGGATCATTGGCTGAACGCCAACGGTAAACGGCACGGTGGCCGTCCGCGGCGTCCCAAAAAGTGGCCCAATTGTTAAGTGAATTAAGACCATAAATACTAATGCAAATACCGGCCCCAGCGGCACACCGATATCATAAACCCCTTCGGAGCGGGTCACCGCAACGGCCAGAACAGAAAGTAACGGCAAAAGCACGGCAGTCACCAGAAAGCCAACCGTTGCGAGCACCCAGTGAGAACCGGCGAGCTGTCCCAAATGAATGGGAAAAATCAAATTGCCGGCACCAAAAAATAGCCCAAACAACATGGAGCTCACCACAAAATATTGTTTCTTAGTTAACGGATTTGGATTTAAGTCTTGTAAGTCTTTCATTAAAGTCATTCTCCTCGATTAATTGCTTTTTTATCCCCACCATAATCTGACTAATGTCAATCTGAGATTCCAAGACAACCACTTCCTTCTTTTTGATTTTAAATTACGAAACGTTGAGACTAAAAAAGCACCCTTAACTCAGTATTCACCGAGTCAAGGGTGCTTACGCACTGTCCCACCTTAAATTCGTGAGACTATCACTAGCCTCACCTCTTCACGTACGGCCCAAAAGGACGATACGCTAACACGATAATGGGTGTCACCAATGCAGGTTACTTTTAAAAAATTCGCTACATCGCTCAAAAGGGATTTTCACACTTCTAATCCGGCTTCCTCCCACCTAACGAAGCTCGCTGACGAATGATAAAGTGTTACTCAACTTTCTCAAAGCGTTTTGTAATTTGTTAAAACTTATGTTAATCAACTAACATCAAAATGTCAACTTTCAAGCGGAATTTTTTGAGTTGATCCCCTTTATTTCCAATTAGCCAGTGCCGTTCTGAAAAATAAGGGATTTCAAATGGTAAGCGATTTCAATTGGCCACCATTCAGCTTATAATGATGGTGAATGAAAATTTTATGAAGGACGTGAGTATATGTCGAAGGTTTTAATTGCTGGAAGAATTCCGGAGCATGCCCTAACAATTTTGAAGGACGCCGGATTGGACATTGATGTTTATGACGACAGCCAGTCACTCATTACCAAGGATGAGCTTATCAAACGGGTTGCCGATAAGGACTTTTTGATTACGCCGCTTTCAACCCAAGTTGATTCTGACGTCATCGACAACGCCCCCAACCTGAAACTAATCGCAAACTATGGTGCTGGATTTAACAATATCGACATTGATTATGCTAAATCAAAGGGCATCCCCGTTACCAATACGCCAAAGGTTTCCACAACCTCAACTTCGGAAGTCACCTGCGGCTTGATTATTGGCTTATCCCACCGCATGATGGAAGGCGATACCTTGATGCGTCACGAAGGCTTTAGTGGCTGGGCCCCACTCTTCTTCCTGGGCCATGAATTGGCTGGCAAAACCCTCGGGATTATCGGCATGGGACAAATCGGCCAGGCGGTTGCTAAACGAATGCATGCGTTTGACATGAAAATTCTCTACACTCAACGCCACCAGCTTGATTCAGAAACCGAGGACGCGCTTGGTGCCACCTTCACCAACTTTGACGATATTATCAAAAATGCGGATGTGATCACATTACATCTCCCAGCATCCCCAGCAACCCATCACCTGATTGGGGCTGAACAATTCAAACAAATGAAGGACAGCGCAATGCTGATTAACGCTGCCCGGGGTCCAATCATTGATGAGGCGGCTCTTTACGATGCTTTGGTTAACCACGAAATTGCCGGCGCGGCCCTGGATGTTTACGAAAAGGAACCAGAAGTTGCCGACGGGTTTAAGGCATTGAAGAACGTGGTCTTAACCCCTCATATTGGAAACGCAACCGTTGAAGCGCGCGATGCAATGGCAGAAATTGTTGCTAAAAACACCGTCTCAATGGATAATGGCAATAAGCCTAACTACGTCGTGAACGGCGTAGAATAATTCAATCACCTAAACAAAGCAAAAAAAGTTTCCGAAAACCGCAATTGGTTTCCGGAAACTTTTCGTTTGGAAATTATTTTAATACTTTGAAACGATCAGCATCGTCCATAAATTCTTTTTCACCGGCAGGTCCTTCAATCGAACCAAAATCCAACTGAGCCCGTAGATTCCAATGAGCCGGAATGCCAAATGCTTCGCGAACCTCATCATCGATAAGTGGATTGTAATGTTGTAAGTTTGCGCCAATTCCATTTTCTGCTAGCGAAGTCCAAACAGCAAACTGGGCATTGCCCTGAGCTTGTTCGGACCAGTCGGCAAAGTTATCAGCGTAAAGGGCGAAGTCGTTTTCGAATCGGCGAACAACGTCAGTGTCTGTGTAGAACATCACTGTGCCGAAAGCTGCCTTAAATCCGTTAATTTTGTTCAAAGTCTTTTGGTATGCTTCTTCAGTTGGGACTTCTGACTTCAAACGCTTGGCAACGATATCCCAAAGTTTTTCGTGATTAGTACCAAATAAAATCACGGCCCGGGTTGTTTGGTTGTTAAATGGGGTTGGGGCCCACTTAATATTTTCCTTAATCAAACTCGCAATTTCATCGGGGGTTTGATCAACGTTGCGGCCTAATGCGTAGATTGAGCGTCGTTTTTTGGCAAGATCCAGTAATTGTTCTTTCATAGGTAAATAAACTCCTTCGTCATGTTATTATTAAAACTCCAAAAAGGTATAGAACCATTATAACAGTTACTTTTAGTAAGTAAAGCAAATTGAGAAAAAAGTCTGTGAAACTCAAAAAAGCCAAGGGAAAGTAACCGCTCCCTTAGCTTTAATAGTAGCATAATTAAGCATCAATGTATGCTAAGTTATTCATTCAAATTACTCGATGTTTCCTTGTTCTTTCAGTAATTGGCCCAAAGATGGTTGTTTTGCCGGATCAATATGATACTGCTTTGCGTAGGCATCAACGGTATCCTGACCATATAACTCAGCATCCAGTGGCATGAAGGCCGTTGCGACCGGATCGTCTTGCTTAATCTTCGCGTCGATCACGATTGGCTTCTTGTTGCCGGCAGCTTGAAGGTCCTTGATCTTTGCGAAAATGTCGTCAAGATCCTTAATACTCTTTGCGGTAAAGCCAATGGCGCCAAGGCCTTCACCAACTTTAGCCCAGTCAGCATCGGTTAAATCAACCCCGTAGAAGTGCTGCTTGGTTTCCATTTGTTCGTACCAGATAAATCCGAATCGGTCATTTGAAAATACGACGTTGATGACCGGCAGGCCGTATCGCGCTTCGGTAATAATGTCTTGTGAAACCATTGAGAAGCCACCATCACCGGAAAGCGACCATGCTTGGCCTTCGGGAACGCTGAGGGCCCCTGCCAGGCCACCGGGAACCCCAAAGCCCATCGTTGCAAACAGACCGGAAATCGCAAACCGCTGATTCTGATTAACCGGAACCCCACGAACACCCCATTCGGAAACGTTGCCGGTGTCAACGGCAAAGGTGTCGTTCGGGCCGGACAATTCCGCCACTTTTTTAGTGACCGACTCAGGATTCAAGCCGTCGCTGTCATCATTGGCCAACTCGTCCAGCCAAGCATCCCAGTTCTTTTTATTCGTTTGGTTAGCAGCCAACCAGCCATTATCGTCCGAACGCGTTTCCCCGGTTGCGATCACGGCTTCAAGGTATGCCTTGGCGTCTGAAATAACTGAATAATCAACGTCAACTGTCTTGCCAATATCAAACGGATTGTTATTAACCTGGATAATCTTGACGTCCTTTGGCCAGAACTGGGCAAATGGAAATTCGGATGCCAAGAACAGAATTAAATCAGTCTGCTGAAGCGCTTCAAAGGCCGACTTAGTTCCAAGGCGGCCAAATGTTCCGATGGCGTTAGGATGGTCCGTACTGATGACGCCAGTTGCCGGAACGGTGTTAATCACCGGAATGTTAAACTGCTCAGAGAACTTGGTCAGCGTATCGCGGGCGCCCAATAAGCCCCGCCCAGCGTAGATCAAGGGGTGCTGGGCATTCTTAATTAATTCAACGGTTTCACTGACGACTTTAGGATCAATCTGTTGGGTAAAGTCGTTTTTGACGGTCTTGGGTGTCTTCGACGGCTCGTAGTCAATTTCCTTAGCAGTCAAATCTTCTGGCAGGACAACAACGGCCACGCCACTTTGACGATAGGCTTCTCGAATTGCAGTATTAATCACGTATGGAATCTGTTCGGCAGTCGTGACCGTTCGATTAAACACGGAAACGTCAGCAAACATTGGATCTTCATCCATCTCTTGGAAGTAATTCGTGTTCATCACTGATTGGCCAACTTGACCAATTAATGCCAAGACTGGCACGTGATCCATTTTGGCATCGTAAAGGCCGTTGAAAAGGTGCGTTGCGCCGGGGCCGGCCGAACCAAAGGCAACCCCGATTTTGCCGGTAAACTTCGCATCAGCAGATGCCGCAATCGCGCCAACTTCTTCGTGGCGAACCTGGATATACTTAACCTTATCTCGTTCCAGATATAATCCTTCAACGGTATGATTAATGGAGCCGCCGGGAATTCCGTACACGTGATCAACATCCCAGTCTTCCAATACCTTTACTAACGCTTGGCCTGCAATCATCTTTGTCATCAAAAAGTCTCCTTCACTGAGTAAGAATAAGCGGTTACATTCTTACTGATTAATTGTTTATAGTTAAAAGTATAGCCGCTGAACAATAAATTTCTAGCATTTACACTTACTAATAGATAGTGACTAATTGAGCAAAACCAATTTTCAATCAAAAAAGCTCACGCTAACTAAATTGATTGTTAGCGCGAGCCGACTGGAGATTTTAATGATTTGACACTTTTTCCGGTTCAATAAAGTACGTTTTCAAGAAGGCGGTAATCCGTTGGCGATAGGCCTCTGGGTTATACCAAAAGCTCTCAGCATGAGTGGTATTTTTTACCACCCACAACTGCTTGGGCGCGCGAGTAGCTCGATAGTTCTCATACGCCATTGACACTGGGACATAGGTATCCCGCCCCCCGTGGATAAATAGAATTGGCAGTTGATTTTTCGCTAACTGATCGGTTGAAGATACATCGTCGAGTGAGAAACCCAGGAAGTGCCGGTTAATACCGCTTACCAGTGGCTCAACCGGATATTCGGGCAAGTGAAATTGATGTTTTAACAGGTAGGTCAATTCTTCACGGATACTGGAATAACCGCAATCCGCAATGAGAGCCTTAACCTGTGGAGGCAACTTTTCTCCAGAAATCATTTCAACGGTTGCGCCACCCATGCTGACACCAAACAGCAGCACATCGCTATCCTCACCAACGTAACTGATCACCCGGTTAATCCACTTCAAGTAGTCTAATCGGTCCAACCAGCCAAAATTAATGTACTCGCCGGAACTTTCCCCGTGGCCCCGGTCATCGGGAACCAGCGCGTTAAAGCCCATGTCGTGAAACATTTTAACGTAATTTGCCATTGTTTCCCGATTACCTTTATAACCATGGGCAATCACCACGGTCTTGGTTGACGGCTGTTCGGCGGGAATGAAGCTGGCAACAACCTTGTTCTCGGGAGAATTTTCATTAAGCGTCCAGGTTTGCGACGGGACGTCCTTCATCCAATCGACATATCGATAATAGTCGTCCGCATACTTTTGCTTTTCTTTGGAAGTTTCGGGAACGTAATCGACGCGCTCAAACGCGTATTTAAATAAGTGATAACTTAACATGAAGCTCCCCGCGGTCACTGCCGTCAACGGCAGCAACAACGGTTTTAAAACTGATGATCTTTTCATTTCTAAACAACCTCTTAAGTGCGCTGAATGGGGTCTCTCTAGCCCGCCATCAGCTGGAATAAATATTGACTGATAGATAATAATTTGTGTGTTATTCATTATAACGGTTTAAGCGTGATTGTGGGATTATTTAAACAAACCATAACAACTTTAAAAACCGGTTTTCAAAACCACAAACGATCTTCCCAGTCATCAGTCACAGGACATGCTGGACTAATGACCGAAAAGATCGTTTTCGCGTCATTTTATTAGTATTTCTAATGAAAAGAGCCAATCTTTTATGAGATAATTATTTGAAGCTAAGTACTCGTCATTTTATAAAGTTACTTTTAGGAGATAAATTAATGAAATTTTCCGTTCTTGGTCCAGAAGGAACCTTCGCTGATGCAGCCGCAAAAGCGTATTTAAAAACCCAGCCATATACCGATGTTCAATTTGACTACCACCCCACTTTTGATCAGGTTTATCAATCTGTTTCCGGCGATAATATTGGGTTACTACCCTTGGAAAACCAGCTTGACGGTTATGTGTCCGCAACTCTTCAACGTTTGCAGGTTGCCGACGTTACGGAAATCGGCGAAATCACGGTCCCAGTTAATTTTGGACTGGTCGCAAACGCTCATCAACTAAGTGATATTAAACGCATCTATGTTCAATTTAAAACCGAGGGGCAGTGCCAAAAACTATTGCAAAAATTACCAACCGCTCAGATCATCACGACCTCTTCCAACATGGTCTCCGCTAGAAAGTTTCAGGACGGGCTTGCCGGGGACGCCGCGATTATCCCTCAGTCACAAATGGCCAACCAATCAGCCAAGTTGAAATTGGATAACGTGGCCGACCAGGATGATAACAATACCCGGTTTGTGATTTTCAAAAACCAACCAGCGAATTTGGAACAACTCGCAAACCTGCAATTAACAACCAACCAGTTCAAGGCACCGTTCTTCGTGACTCCAGCTATGAATGATAAACCAGGGACACTCTACGAGATTCTTGGCCATTTTGCCCGGGTAAACCTGAACTTAATTACCTTAATGTCATTGCCAACGAAAAGCCAGCTCGGTGAATATTCATTTTACATCGAAATTTCGGGAACGCGTGATCAACAGGAGGTTATCTTCACAACCCTTCGCGAAATGACGGCAATGTATAATATCCACTTACTTGGTTTTTACGCCGACTAACAACTATTAAGCGGTTTGGCGCTGAAGGTCAGCTTGTTTTTCAGCAGCCCGTTTTTTGGCTTCATTCTGCCGATGGTATTCAGCCAAATGAACCGCCTGGGTAACAAACAAGTGGGTTGCGGCCTCATAGTGATATTTCCGACCCAAATCGGCAATGTAACCATTGATGTAGTCAACTTCAGTTGGCCGATCCTTGATCATGTCTTGGTACATGGATGGGTAATGTAACGGCATATCAATCCGGGTGTTATGGTCAAGGGCGGCCATTTCTTCATCCCGGCTTGAAACCAAATGAATCCCTGCCCGGGCACAAATATCATAGGCTTCATCGATTAACTGCCGACCCATTTGATAAGCGCCCTTGAAGTTACCAAATTCGCCCATCGGAATTTCAAACATGGTGCAAATCGTATTAATAACGGAATTAAAGATTACCTTGGTCATCAATGTGCCGGTGAAGTCATCGGTTAACGTTGGGTTCATTTGGGCTTTTTGAAGTTCATCAAAGAGACGGTGGCACATTTCATCCGGCTTTTCATTGAGTGGGCACATGTTCATCATGCCGGCACCCCGTTTGCCCATGAAATCAACCTCACCTGGGCCAGGAAGAACCGTCGCGATCAATGCAGTCCCACCAATGATTTTGTCATCGGCAAAGTACTTTTGGAGCTTTTCAATGTGCCCCATGCCATTCATACAGGTAAAGGCGTATTGCCGGTCGTTGAAGAAGTGCGAACACCGCTTCAAGTAATCGGCTAACTGCATCTGCTTAACAAAGAAAATCAGCATATCAGGATCACCGTCATAACTTTCCGGCGTCTCTAATTTGATTTTCGTTAAATGACGATCCTTGTGATCCCGCATGACGTAAACGCCACCTTGTTCGCGAATCTTGTCAATATGCGGTTGCCAAGTATCGATAAAGGTAACGTCATTTCCAGCCTCTTGAAGTAAAATTCCATAGCGAAGTCCCATTGCACCGGCACCAATCATTGCAAATTTCATAAATATCACTCTCCACATTCCAAATTTTTGCTACATGTCAATAATCAATAAAATTTCGATTAAAAAAGCGCCCTCGGTCTTTCTTCAAGACCAAGGGCGCTTTCACACGGTACCACCTTAATTTACAGTTTGTTCACACAAACTGTCTCATCATGTACGGCTGATTTAACTCAACGATACACTGGCACGTTAAGGTGTGCACACCGTAAATACTCATTGCTTCGCATTCACTGCTCGGAGGCTACTTTCGCTTCTCAAATCGTTATCCCTTTCCACTTAACGGGACTCTCTATCACGATTATTCGAAGTTACTCTCCTCTTCATCGCATTTTCTAATCGAAATTTTAATGTGACTATAATCTAACGCACAGAATTCTAATTGTCAACACAAATTTTGAAATTTGTTTTTAATCTACTTGCTCGTGATGTTCTCGCCAAAGTACTTCTGAGATAATTTGGCAAGCGTGCCATCTTTGCGCAACTGTTGCAGAACCTTGTTAAATTTAGCTTGGAGCTTGGTATCCTTCTTGTTAAACATTGCGGAGATGTGAACCGGTTCGGCTTGAGAATCTGAAACTTGGTGATAGTCCAATCCCTTGGTCGAATTACTCTTAGCGTAAGCGTACCAGGCTTCACGAGCATTGATGGTACCCTTTACCCGACCCTGACGAATTAATGCCAAGCTCGTGGTGAAATCTCCTGACGGCACCGTTTTAGCACCTAATTTCTTCGCGAGAGCTTCGTTATTGGTGCCAGTCCCCTCGGCCAACTTTTGTCCCTTAACATCCGCCAGCTTGTTAATCGTCTTATCGCCGGACTTAGTAATCAACGCATAGCGGGAATAAATGTATGGAGTGGAGAAAATATAGGACTTTTTCCGTTCTGGCGTTTCAGCAATGTTATTGAGAACCACGTCGTACTTGCTGCTTCCCAAGCCGGCAATTAAGCTGTCCCACTTAGTCGGAACAAAATTGGCCTTTAAGTTCATCTTCTTGGCAACTGCCTTGCTCAAATCAACTTCAAATCCGGTTAACTTGCCATCCTTACGATATGAGTATGGCGCATACGTGCCCTCCAGACCAACCGTGAGCTGCTTGGACTGTTTGAGTTCCGAAGTATAGTTTCCCTTGCTTGATGAACTATTTGAACCACAAGCCGTCAATAATAGCCCCACTGTAACGACCCCTGCGGCGAGTACTAACCGTTTAAAACCTCTAACTGTTGTCTTCATTTTTACTCCTCCAAATCTGAAAATGTCATTGCTGAAATAAAATCTAAAATTCGCTGATTGTCCGTCCCAAAGAAATCAGGTTCCGACCCATCAAACAAAATTTTACCATCTTCCACAAATATAATCTTATCGGCGACCTGCTTCGCAAATGCCAAGTTATGGGTCACAATAATCATCGACTGCTTTTCCTTCGCAATCTGCAGCAAAACTTTTAACACTTCTAATTCCAACTCAGGATCCAACGCACTAGTCGGTTCATCAAGGAAAATGTATTCAGGATGCATCGCTAGGGATCTGGCAATCGCAACTCGTTGCGCCTGACCACCGGATAGCTGAGCTGGATACACATCGGCCTTTTCAGCAAGCCCCACCTTGGCTAGAAGTTCAGCCGCTTCTTTTTTAGCAGTCGCCCGATCCTTATGAAGAACATAGATCGGCCCCTCCATCACATTTTTAATAACTGATAAATGCGGAAATAGATTGTATCCCTGAAACACCATCTCGGTTTGCCGACGGATATTAAGAATCGTTGAACTGGAAACCGGCTTTGAAAGATCAATATCCAAATCATCAAAGTGATAGTGACCCGATTCTGGTTTCTCAAGAAAATTTAATGATCGCAACAGCGTTGATTTACCGGAACCCGATGGGCCGACAATCACAGTTGTCTTATTTTCTGGAAAGGTTGTTGAAATATGGTCAAGTGCTTGGTGGTTTCCGAAAGTTTTCGTTAGGTTCTCGATTTTTAACATGGCTTCCTCCTATTCAGCACTTGTTGTAACATAACGGGATGTGACCTTTTCCAAGTATCCCTGCAGCCAGGTTAATACCGTACAGAAAATGGCGTAATAGACGGCAACCAAGCTGTACATGACCAGTGGCTGATAGTTTTGCGCGGCAATTTGCTGACTCACTTCAAACATTTCAACAATCGTAATCGAAGCCGCCAGCGAAGTATCCTTAACCAAGCTAATAAAGCTGTTGGCTAATGGCGGCAGTGAAATGCGAATTGCTTGTGGTAAAATAATGCGGCGCAACACAACCGTTTTGGTCATCCCAATTGAATAAGCCGCTTCCCACTGGCCCTCCGGAATCGACAAGATCGATGCCCGAATGGTTTCTGAACAATAAGCCCCGGTGTTCAGTGAGAAGGTAATAATTCCGGCAATTACCGGGTTTAACTGAATCCCGTTCGGAAAGATCCCCTGAATTTTCAGGTATGGCAGTCCAAAATAGACGATAAACAGCTGGACCAGCAAGGGCGTACTTCGAAATAACCATACATAGAAGCGAAAAATTGCTTTTAATATATAGAAGAAACCTTTTTTAGATGATAGCCGAACCAAGGCCGTGATCAGTGCGATTACCAACCCGATAATGAATGAAATGATGGCGATTGGAATCGTATATTTAAACCCCGCCGCCAATAGTTGAGGCGTTGAGCTTTGAATAATGTGCCACATATAATTGAAACCTCCTTTATGTATCGATAAATGACTGCTAACAACATTTTGATCGTTGTCATTTGGGCTAATCCGTAACTAGTATAGTAGCATAAAAAAGACGTCCCCTTACACTTAATGCGTAAAGGGACGACTCTATTAGCCGCGTTACCACCCTATTTTGTATCAACGTTGCCGTTGACACCTTAAGACACGATCATGTCCGGAATGGTATCGTGATTCCCACGTATCGCGAGCTTGCACCCTTGATAAATTGCTCCGAGCTCATCTTCAAGCAAGGCCCCAGTCATCTTTTCACTTACCGATGATCTCTGTCTCAACAGGCATTACTTTACTCTTCTCATCAACGCACTTTCTTTATACACAGAGAGATACTAACAGTTTTATAGTGGCGGTGTCAAGATTCTATCCAAAAACCAACTCTCAATTGGACTTCAAAATGCCATTTTTTAATTTTAATTCTGAGCCACACTCCGCTTTCCCAAAGAGTTGACAAAATCAGAAATTCTCCCGTTCCCCTTCACTGATAGTATTTCCCGGGCCGGGCCTTGATCAAGAATTGCACCATCTTCGATGAAAACTGCCTGGTCAGCAATCTGGCGAGCAAACTCAATTTCATGAGTAACAATGACCATCGTTATATCTTGAGATGCTAATGAGGCAATTGCATCTAAGACACTTGTAACCATTTCCGGATCCAATGCCGACGTTGGCTCATCAAAAAGAATAACTTTTGGCTTCACAGCCAGTGCTCGAGCAATCGAAACTCGTTGCTGCTGGCCCCCGGAAAGGGTGACTGGATACTGATTAGCAATCGAGCTTAACTCAAATTCCTCCAAAATCTTTTGAGCAACTTTTTTAGCATTATCAAATTTTTCAACCTTGTTATATATAAGTGGCGACATAACATTTTCAAGAGCTGTTAAATTTTTAAATAAGTTAAATTGTTGAAAAACCATTGTAGATTTCTGTCGAATTTTTCTTATGACTCCTTTTGATATCTTCCCGGATTCAACGTGAAGTCCATCAACCTCAATACTGCCTTCATCAGGAAGTTGGATTAAATTTAATGTTCGTAACAATGTTGTTTTCCCAGAACCACTTGGGCCGACAATTACTGTCACACTACCTTCAGGAACCTCAAAATTAATGTTCTTTAATACTTTCTTCTTGCCAAATTTCACTGACAGATTCTTTACTTTGATTAGTGTCATTTGCAATCCTCCTATAGGGTGCTTTCAAGGCGTCTTCAACTAATCTTTGCAGCCATGAATAGATAATAATTAACAACCAGTAAATTAAACCGACAGCGACATATACTTCAAAAAATCGGAGCGAGGCACTGGCTAACAACTTTCCGTCCGCAAAAATTTCAGTCACCCCAAGGGCAAATGCCAAGGATGTTTCTTTTAGGAGAGAAATAAAAGTGTTCCCCGTTGCCGGAAGCGCATTTAAAGCAGCTTGAGGTAGTACAATATTTCTAAATATTCTTGAATAACTAAAATTAAGTGCTTCACCTGCTTCAATTTGACCTTCATCCACTGAATTAATTCCAGCACGAAAAATTTCAATTAGATATGCAGATTCCTTATTCCTAAACCAACAATTGCGGCTCCAAGTGCGGGAACGTCCTTAAATACCGGAATTATTTCAGGAAGCCCATAATACACAATAAACAATAGCACCAACGTTGGAATGCCCCTGAAAAATGAAATGTACAATTTTACCAACCATTTCAAAGGACGAACGGAATACAAATAAACCAGAGTCAAAATCCCCGCTGCCACGACAGAAATTACCATCGCGGAAACAGCCATTAATAACGTTAGTGGTACATACTTAATTAATTGAGGAAATAAATGAAAGAAATAGATCCAATCGAATTTCATGCTATCCCATCCTTACTTTGAAATAACTCTTGTAATATCGTAGCCAAAATATTTATTAGAAATTTTATTTAAAGTTCCATTCTTTGTGATCTCTTTAAGACCTTTATTGAAGATTCCTCGCAATTGTTTGCCACGGGCATCGTTCTTAAATGGATAAGCAACCTTTGCGGATCCTGCATCACCTTTAACAACACGCCACTTTAAATTTTGTCGCTTGATGATCGCACTTAAAGTTGAACGAGAATATAATAAGCCATCGACACGGCCAGTAATCAAGGATTGAATTGCTTGGTCACGTGTTTCGTAGACTTTAATGTTAATTTTTGGATCATATTTTTTAAGTGACACAATAAAATTGTTTCCAGCACCACTTGTAGCCACTGTTTTACCCTCAAGATCTTGAATCTTCTGATACTTAGCGCTATCCTTTACGGCAATATTCGTCGTTTCGTCGTTGTAAGGTGTTGAAAATATATACTTTTGTTTTCTTTCAGGCGTTGCGCCAATATCATTAGCAACAGTATCAACCCGACCAGAATCGACTTGGCCAAATATCCCGTCAAAGTCAGTAACCGAAAATTTGGTCTTATAACCTTCAGCCTTTGCGGCGGCTTCAGCAACCTGAACGTCATATCCGGTTAATCGATTGTTTTCTTTAAAAGCGTTCGGAAAAATTGTCCCAGCGGTTGCGATTTTAATTGTCTTATTGGAATCACTCTTTGCAGAACTCTTTCTAAATAAAAATGTTCCGCCAATGATAACTACAACAATAACCAGCAAGCTTGCAATCCATAAAGCATAATGATGTTTTCTCATAATAGATCTCCTTTATTTTGTTATAAATCCAAATCTAAGTACCGAATATCCGGGCGCGGCTTAAACCCCTGATGCTCCCAGAAGTGCTGGCCATCTTCATTTCCAACAACAACGAAGAGGCCAACCTTTTCAATTCCTTGTTGCCTAAATCCTTGAGTGACTTTGCTGATCAATTGTGACGAGATATGACGTCCTTGATAGTCTTTAGCAACGGCAACATGGTACAAATAACCCTTTCGACCATCCGTGCCACCCAGCGCAGTTCCAACCACCTGATCACCTTCAACTGCCACAAAGCAGAGATCAGGATTCCGATTAATAATTTTGGCAATGCCTTTTTCGGAATTGTCCAGGGACCGCAAATTCATCCCCGGGACACTTTCCCATAGGGCATAGGCGCCCTCGTAATCGGAAACCAGCATTTTTCTAACGCGAACCATCCTTCGTCACTCCTCATTTTTAATTTCATGATCACTGGGACGCCCCTCGATGATGGCCAATGTGTCATCCAGTGACTGCTTGACCATATTTTTAACCGCCGTATTGGTAAAGAAGCCGATATGCGGCGTCAATAACACGTTTGGTAATTTCTTAAGGGCGTTGTAATGCGGCACCGGGGTCTGATGATCGAATCGCAAATTAAAGATTTCCGTTTCATTTTCAACAACATCCAGCGCGGCGCCAGCAATTTGTTTTCCGTGAAGCGCCGCTAATAATGCATTCGTGTTCACGACCGGCCCGCGCGAATCGTTAATAAGAAACGCTCCGGGTTTCATTAGGTCAAATTGCGCTTCGCCAAGCAAATGATAGTTTTGCTTGGCATAGTAAACGTGACTCGTCACTATATCAGATTGATTTAAGAGGTTTTCCTTAGACGTGTAGGTCAAAATGCCCCTCATATCAGCCCGGGGCGTACTAATATCGTTCCCCAAAACGGTGGCGCCTAAAGCGTGAAAAATTTTAGCGACCGTCCCGCCAATTCGACCAACGCCAATTATCCCAATCGTTAATGATGATAATTCTCGTGATCGTAAGCCATTCACCACATAATCATTGTCAGCCATCCGTTGATTGAGTTGGGGAATGTGGCGAATCAGCTGCATCGCTTGGGCCAATACCAGCTCGGCAACTGCTGGCGGGGAATAGGATGGCACATTGGTCACCCGGAGGCCATTCTGAAACGCCCACTGTAAATTAACCGAATCAATTCCAGCTGAACGACAGGCCAGCTGCTGAATGCCAAATTGATGCAGCTTTTGATACAATTCCGGCTTTTCACTCAGGATACTTCGCTGCTTGTAATCAATCCCGTCATACCCTTGGGCTTGATCAACCGTATCATCGTGTAATTCGGCCGTTACACTATCTACTTGAACATGGTGTTCGGCCGCCCACTCATCAATAAATTGTTGCTCATCATCACGGACGTGGTAGACCAAAATCTTTGTCATTAATGGGTCACTCCCTTTCAATTTCAACAAACTGGTGACTGACAAACGCTTGAAGTCGGCTAACTGCGAGGTCTAAATTCGCCATACTCGTTGCGTAACTCATTCGAAAATAATTTGAATGACCGCCCGTGAATGCTTCGCCAGGAACGACGGCCACCCCGGCCTTAGTTGCCAATTCTTCAACGAAGGCCATTGCGTTTCCTTTGAAAAATTTTGGCACGTGAACGTAGACGTAAAACGCGCCTTGGGGTGGCACAAAGTCAAAACCAATTTCTTTTAACGCCCGCGTCAAAAAATCACGTCGTTTTTGGTAAACGACCTTCATATGCCGACTGTCAGGGGCGCCAAATAAAAATGCTTCCGTTGCCGCGTCCATATTCGGCGTTCCAACTGTTGCCACCGCAGCTTGGTGGACCTTCGCCAGCTGCCTGATAATCCCGGGATCGCCACACAAATAACCAATTCGCCACCCCGTCATCGCGTATGATTTTGAAACGCTATTCACTAACAATGTTTGTTCGGGAAGGTAGCGGGCAATCGAGACATGTTCTCCGGAATATGCCAGTTCGCTGTATACCTCATCACTTAAAACCGCAACCGGATAATGCCGCAAGACGTTTGCGAGTTCGCGAACCTCATTTTCAGAGTACGTGACACCGGTGGGGTTATTTGGATAGTTCAGCACAACCAGCTTAAGATGTTGACCATACTTTTCAAGAGTGGCTTTTAGCACCTTGGGGGTTAACTTAAAGCTTGTTTTCGAAATGTCAACCGTTACTGGCACCGCGCCGTTTAACACCGTGAGCGTTTTATACAAACCAAATGCCGGTTCAGCGATTAGAACCCGATCACCGTTCCCCACAATGCCATTAAAAACCGTACTAATCGCTTCACTCGCGCCGTTTGTCACCACAATCTGAGTGTTTGGATCGTAGTCCAACCCAAATCGGCTGGCAAGATAACTGCTGATGGCGGCCAAAAGATCTGCCGTCCCCCGATTCGGCGCGTAGTGGGTGTGGTTATTCAAAATGCTTCGCACCGCGGCCAACTTAATGTGATCCGGAGTCGGAAAGTCGGGTTCGCCGATTGTCAGATTAACAATATTCGGAATCTGACTAAATCGATTATTTATTCGACGAATCATTGACGGGGTTATTGTTTGAAGATCTGCTTTTACTAATGAAGAAATATCAATCATTCGACCGCCTCACTTTCAATGAAGATTGGCCAATAGGCTCTTGGCGCTCTGAACAAAGTAGTCGATCCCCGCGGAAATCGTCGCGTCTTTTCCTACAAAATGAGGATCGTGCAGATCGGCCGCATCCGGGGCACCATTAGAGCCAATAAACGCAAACGTTCCGGGAATCTGCGCTTCAAAAGTGGCAAAATCCTCACCAGTCATCGTTAATTCCGGCTTGACGACGGGTGCCTTTAATCCCTGCGCGACAATTTGGGTAATCCGCTGGTCATTATGAATTGGGTATGCGCCAACGCTCCAGTCGATGGCCGCAGTTTCGTCATAAGCCGCAGCCACGTTGTTGACAATTGCATAGAACCGTTTTTTAACCAAATCCGTTACTTCATCAGAAAACGTCCGAACGGTGCCCTCAAACGTTGCCTCATCTGGTAACACGTTCCAAGTTTTGCCAGCGGAAACCTTGGTCACACTGACAACCACCGCGTCGAACGGATTAGAACTGCGACTGACGATGGTTTGCAGCTGGGAAATAATCGCGGCCGCAGCAACAATCGGATCGTGCCCCTTTTCTGGGCGAGCGCCATGTGACCCGGCGCCGTGGACGGTGACTAGGAACCGGTAACATCCCGCCATAAGCGGCCCAGCCTGCAAGGCAATTTGACCAACCGGTAAGTTAGGATTGTTGTGAAAGCCAACAATGGCCGCCACCCCGTCCAATACGTGCTTTTCCCGTACCTGATCGCCGCCATGACCAGCTTCTTCAGCCGGTTGAAAGAGAAGCCGGATATCACCGGCAAGGTCGGCTTTTTGTTGATTCAAAAGATTGGCTGCTCCCAGTAAACTTGAAAAATGAATGTCGTGACCACAGGCGTGCATGACACCAGCATTTGCCGACCTAAAACGCAGGTCGGTCTGTTCATCGACTGGCAGGGCATCGATGTCGGCACGCAACGCAATCGTTGGTCCTGGTTGACCACCCTTAATTTCGGCAAGCAGGCCGGTCGTTAATTCCGTTGGAACGACCGGAATTCCCCAGCTACTAAGAATGTCCTTGATCCGGTTAGTGGTTTCAAATTCCTGATTGGACAGTTCCGGATGTTGATGAAACTGATGTCGCAAATGAATTATTTCGGGTAAAATATCAGTCTTCGTTTTCGTTGTCAAAATCGTCACCTCATTTAAATGCCGTTGAAATTGCCTGATCCAGATCCGCAATTAAATCATCACTGTCTTCCAAGCCAATCGATAATCGTAACAACTGATCGGTGATGTGGCTGGCTGCCCGCCGTTTCACTGGCACTTCTCGGTGAGTAATCTTGATCGGATTCACAATTAGGGACCGACTATCGCCAACGTTTGGCAAGTACAGAAACAATTTCACGGAATCTACCACCGTCGCCGTTTGTTCGGCGATGCCATCTAGTTCGAAGGACAACACCGTCCCAATCCCTTTTGGAAAGGCTACTTTTGCCAAGTCATACTGATCTGAATCCGGCAACCCTGTGTAGTAAACGGCTTTAACATGGGGATTGGTTTGCAAATAGTTTGCGATTTTTAAACTTGTCGCAACCTCCTTATCCAACCGTTCGGTGATCGTTTCGAGTCCCACTAATTCCAGATAGGCTTCAAAGGGGGCGAGAACGGCGCCCATTAATCGCAGATACTTCTGCCGAATCCGTTTAATGTAAGCCCGCTTTCCATACACATCAATGAAACTGTAATGTTTCGGATGGTCCGCGCTCTTCAAAATAAACTCGTTTTCTTCAAATTGCGGAAACTTTCCACCCGCCCAGTCAAAGTGACCGCCATCAACAATCAAACCGGAAACCACGTTACCGTGACCACTAATCCCCTTTGTCGACGAATACACCACGATGTCAGCGCCATGCTTGATCGGCTGAAATAAATACGGCGTTGAGAACGTATTATCAATAATAAGTGGAATCCCGGCTTCGTGGGCAACCTTAGCCAGCCTGTCAACGTCCGAAATTTTAGTGGTTGGGTTGGCCACACTTTCCGCATAAATCGCTTTGGTGTCCGGTTTAATCACTGATTTAACCTCATCAAAATCATTGATATCGTCGACGAGGTCAAAATCAATGCCGTACTTGGGAAATAGGGTTTCAAACTCATCCAGAGCGGCCCCATATATGTCGTATGGGGCAATGATTCGGCCACCGCCTTCAGCAACGTTTAAAATGCTGTAGGTAATTGCGGCCATTCCGGAACCAACCGCAACGCTGTCCACGCCACCATCCAGTGCCGCAATTCGCTGTTCCAGGACAGCCACAGTTGGATTACCCACCCGCGAATACATGTAGGCATCCGGCACATTCCCCTGGGCGACTTCCTCACCCCATTTAGCTGAGCCTAACGTAAAGGCCACATTTTCATAGATTGGAACGGTCGCTGAATGATGATGTTGGGCTGGATCATAACCACCATGAATTCTGAGCGTGTCAAATTTTTCTTCTGCCAAATTACCTCACTCCTTAATTGGCGTTCCGCTAAGCCGATCGGAAATTCCAAGCCGGTTCGCGATTTCGTTTGCCTGATCGATCGTCTTTTGATCAATCACAACGCCATTTTTTAAATTACAATCAACATTTTGAATTTCCCGATCGCCCGGAACGCGAATGGGATTGGCCCCTGAATGATCTAAATGTCGGATCCGATCCAGCATATCGCTCAATGACGCTTCTATTTCTTGGGGATCTCCGAATAATTCCGGATCCAACGCCAGGAAGAAATGACTGATATCATGATTCTTATGACCAAGATCGGCAGAAATTGACCCCTGAGCAAGGATGCCTGTTAAACACTCAACGATTAATGAATTACCAAATCCTTTATAATTCGCATTCGCTTCCCGTTGGCCTCCCAAAGGAAGAATTCCGCCAATTCGACGGTTTCGCGCCAACTCATCCAAAACGGTTTGCGGATCAGTTTGCGTTTGCCGGTCACCATTCACCGCCCACTCTCCTGGAATTGATTGGTTATTCTTAAGCAACACTTCAATTTTCCCCAGCGAAACCGTTGACGTGGCCGCATCAAAAACAAACGGGGCCTTCTGGGTTGGAAACGCAAACGCGAGTGGATTGCTGCCAAGAAACGGTTGGTTTGCCCGTGGCGGGACAAGCAAAGGGTTTGTGTTTGTCGCGACAATCCCAATTAATCCGGCTTTGGCAGCCATCCGGGCGTAGTATCCAGCTGCCCCAAAATGGTTCGAATGCCGCACGACCCCCACTGAAATTCCGTGACGCTGCGCCTTACTCACGACGTGATCCATCGTAAAGGCTGAGACAAGCTGGCCCATCGTGTGGTTAGCGTCCACCAGCAGGCTTGACTTGGTGTGCTTGACAACGGTCCACTTGTTGTATGGAATAATCGCTTTTGCCCGAATTTTTCGATCGTACATCGCTAGTCGCTGAACACCGTGGGAAGTAATTCCCCGCAGATCCGCGTCGGTTAGTGTTTCCGCAATCAAGGCGCTATCAGTTTCCGAAAACCCGTAGCCAATATAAATATGGGCAATGAAATTTTTCACTGTCGCTGCCGCAATTTTCACCGCAGCCACCTCTTTTCTCATCCCTAATCGTCGTAATATGCCTTATTCACCAGTTGTTTCACGTTGGTATCTGCCTTTAAGAACCCTGCCTGCTTCAATTGGTTAGCGTAATAGGTAACATCCTGTTTACCCTTAGACTTCTTCAGGCCAAAGTGATAACTGGCAATTAAGTTGGCGACGTTCTTTTGGTTAACAAATTGACTGCTTGGAACATATTTCTTCTTTAATAAAATGGATGCCGTCTCTTGAGGATGCTGATTGATCCACTGGGCTGCCTCCTGATAGGCCTTCACAACCGCTTTAGCCTTTTTTGGATTTTGCTTTGTTAACTTGTTGGCCAAGTAGAGATAACAACAGGACCCATCCTTCTTCATGCCCATCTTGGCCATGGCATCGCTGCCTTTGCTGTTATTGTTATCAACAATCACCCGAAAATGATCCTCTTTAATCGCTTGATAGGCATACGGATCCACGTTGCCGATGGCATCAACCTGACCCTTCTGAGCAGCCTTTGCCAATAAATCATAATCGTAAGTTTTCCAAGTCACGCCGGTCTTCGGGTCGATATTGGCATGCTGAAGGGCAATTGAAGCAACGAACTGAGGGGTTGATCCCTGACCGGGAGTCGCAATTGTCTTACCCTTCAGGTCGTTCACCGTCTTAATTGGTGAATTTTTGGGGACCAATACCTGAATACATCCCTGATGAATGCCGCCGGCGGCTTGAATCTGGGCACCGTTTTGAATGGCTGGCAAATATTGAAAATCACCATTGAGGGCGTCATATTTACCACTGGCAAACCCCGCTTCGAGGTCGGAAATGTTGGTTGGCTTAGCAACCAAACTAGCCTTAATGCCATTTTTCTTAAAGAATCCCTTTTCGTAAGCAATGTAGTTTGGGGCGCCACAGATCGACCCGTTCTTGGCCGGAATGGTAATTGCCCCATTTTTGTAACCCTTTGTTGCCGCGGACTGTTTGTTGCCACAACCGCTAAGTCCACCAGCCACTAATAGTAACCCCAAAATACCCATCACAATTTTATTGAATTTCATGCGCCTTCACTCCTCAACACGCTGATCTTTCAGCGCTTTTTTAAACGATAACCACCCTAAATCGTTTCTGATATGGGTTTCTTTCCAAAATTCAGCTTATCTTGAATTGCCCTTCTAAATTCTAGGAATTGATCACTTGTCCGATCACGGGGAAACGCTAATGGATTCGTCACAACCTCTTTGATTCGACCAGGCCGTGGTGTCATCACCACAATCCGAGTTCCCAAATAGATTGCTTCATCAATATCATGGGTCACCAGCACCATCGTCGTTTGCGTTTGTTTCCAAACCCGGTGAATGACGTCCTGAACATCGGCCCGGGTAAAGGCATCCAACGCGCCCATCGGTTCGTCCAATAGTAATAATTCGGGATTCATAATGATTGACCGTGCCAAAGCTGCCCGTTGCGCCATCCCACCGGAAACTTGATGGGGATAGGCCTTTTCAAATCCCTTGAGCCCCATTAACTCAATGTAATGGTTCACCAGATTCCGATCGTAATGCCGCCCATGAACCGCTTTTAAGCCGGCGCTAATATTGTCGCGAATCGTTTCCCAGGGAAACAAACTTCCGTGCTGAAAGACGTATCCTCGGGAGGCATCCGGACGGGTGACCAGCTGATCATCAATCGTCACTTTCCCGGTTTCCGGTTGGTCCAGTCCCGAAATGAGTCGTAGCAACGTCGTTTTCCCGCAACCAGACGGACCAATGATCGAGATAAATTCACCGGATCCGACACTTAAATTAATATCTTCCAATACATTAATTCGTTCACCGTTATTATCGTGTAAAATTCGGTTAACATTTTGGATTGTTAATTGAACCATTGTCAGCCATCCCCTTTGCGTTTGCTAAACCTTCGAACTTTTCCGCCATCTTAATGCATACTCCTGAAGCTTATTCAGGAAACTAAAGATGACTGAGAATAAAATTGCCATAATCACAATTGCCGCATATACCTGGGTGTAGTTACCAACGCCCTTGGCCCAGTTGATATACCACCCCAGGCCAACTTTGGCGCCAATCATTTCGGAAATCACCAGCATGGTAAATGACAGTCCCATCGCGGTGAAGATGCCGATGAAAATGTTCGGAAGAGCTCCGGGGATCACAACCTTACGCATGATTTGAAATTCAGAAAATCCCAAGGTCCGCGCGGATTCGAAGTAGTCCGATGAAATGCTTTGAACGCCACCAATGGTCATAAAGGCAACCGGAAACCAAACCGCAAACGCAATCAAAAAGATTTCTGCTAAGTAACTCGTTGGAAAAATCACCATCGTCAGCGGCATCCACGCAGCCGCCGGAATAATCCCAATGACCTTGAGAAATGGGAATGACCAGTAATTAAACTGACGGTAACGGCCCATATAGAGGCCCAGGACCACCCCAATCAAGGTTCCAACGATAAAACTAACCAGCCAAAGTCCCAGTGACGACCAAGTTGATGCGATGAGTAACTTTTGGTCGGTTTTAATCTGATCCAGGATCTGGGCAAAACTTACAAAAAACGGCAATTTAATCATCGCGAACTTCTCAGTCAGTAAATCCTGACCGATCAACACCACCCCTAAGAGGGCGTTCAGCTGCGCAAAGTGACCGCTGTACAAGCGGATTTTCCCCTTTGTGACCGACCCAATTCCGTATACGATCAGTAGATAACCAAAGTAAGCGGCTAAAAATCCTTTATACGCACCGTTATTGACCAGTTCTTGAGAATGCACCGTGACATTTTCGAAATAGGCCACCGCAACGGTCACGAGGCTCAGAATATTCCAAGTTAATCGCCATGGTTTCCAGTATTTAGTTTGCACCTCGTCCTTTTTAGCTGCCGGACTGCGATGCTTCTTTGATAGCGTGACTGCGTCTAACATGATGGGGCCTCCAATCTAGTCATCCAATTTCGGATTCCAATAAGCTTGTTTCAACAATTGCGCGTTCTTCGTATTCTTCTTCAAATAACCGGCCTCTTTGAGTTGGCTAATGTAATAGTTCAGATCCGATTTACCCTTCTTCAAATTCAGGTCAAAGTGTTCGTCCTTTAGAATCTGGGTTACGTTGGCAACGTTAATGAATTTCGTTTTCGAGACGTACCCCTTATTCAGTTCAATTTTCGCGGTTTCTTGTGGATGCTGATTGATCCACTGAGCGGCTTCCTGGTAGGATTTCACCACTGCCTTGGCCTTCTTGGAATTAGACTGAATCAGCTTGTTTGACAGGTACAGGTAGCAGCATGATCCCTTTTTCTTCATTCCCATCTTGGCCATCTGCGCGTTACCGGCATTATTATTGTTATCAATGATTGCTTTAAAACCATCCTGCTTTTGGGCTTGATAGGCATATGGATCAACGGTTCCGATGGCGTCAACCTCACCCTTTTGAGCAGCTTTAGCCAACAAGTCGGTCCCAAAGACTTTCCATGTCACGTCCTTCTTTGGATCAAGGCCGGCATGCTGCAGGGCAATTGAAGTAACGTATTGGGGTGTCGATCCCTGTGCTGGGATGCCAATTGTCTTTCCCTTTAAATCCTTAACGCTTTTGATACTGGAATTCTTTGGCACCAGTAATTTGATACAGCCTTGATGAATCCCACCAGCAGCTTTAATCTGGGCGCCGTTTTGAATGGCTGGCAAATACTGAAAATCGCCATTTTGCACGTCATATTTGCCACTGGCAAACCCAGCTTCCAAATCACTGATATCCCGCGGGTTGGCAACCAGGTTTGCCTTTAGCCCGTTTTTCTTAAAGAAGCCCTTCTCATAAGCAATATAGTTTGGGGCGTTACAGATGGACCCATCCTTTGCCGGGACGGTAATTGAACCATACTTATAATCCTTAGTTGTTTGCTGCTTGGCTGAACTGTTCCCACACCCAGCCAACGTAACTGATAATGCCAATAAACCCGCGATACTTCCCAATACTCTTCCAAATTTCATCCTCAAACGATCTCCTATCTCACATCAATTTAAAAAACGCCCCGTGCCGCTTGCCGCGACCCAGGACGTTTTTCAACGTGTTACCACCTTTGTTTAAACAACCCTCACAAGTTGTTTCTCTGCAAGAAAATACTTTCTCATACCCGATAACGGGGGTGCCAATGACGCTTCACGATTCGGCGTCATAAGTGCTCGCGGACCATATTCCCTGAAAATCAATTGCCGGTTTTCACCATCTCCGGCTCTCTGTACATCAATTAATCAGGTACTCATCCGTTCAACGCATCTAAATTGAATTTGTCTTTCAAAGCTAATCGGTTACCTCACTAACAGGTGTTGATAACCGGTCGAGGCTTTGGGTTAAATCACCAATTAAATCTTTGGGGTCCTCAATTCCCACCGACAACCGGACCAACTGGTGGGTAATCCCGGCTTTTAACTGCTCTTGAGGCGAGAGTTCCGCGTGAGTCATCTTGTACGGTAATTCAATCAAGCTTTCAACGGCCCCCAAGCTGACCGCTAATTGAATCAAGTTTAAATTTTCAACAAATTTGATGGCGTCAAACCCCTTTTGCAATTCAAACGAGATGATCCCACCATAACCTTTGAGTTCTGCGGTCGCAATTTCATAATCCTTCGTCCCGGCAATTCCAGGATAGTAAACCTTGGCGATTTCCGGACGACTCTGAAGGAAATTGACGATTTTGGCGGCATTGCTGACATGCCGATCTAGTCGAACAGCTAACGTCTGGATACCCCGCCGAATGAGATTCGAGTCAGCAGGTGATAGTACCGAACCAATGCCGTTTTGATTAAAATAAATTCGGTCAGCAATTGCTTGATCCTTGGCAACCGCGATCCCAGCAACAACGTCCGAATGACCACCCAAATATTTGGTTGCTGAATGAACGACGATGTCAGCGCCAAGATCTAACGGCTGCTGTAGATACGGGGTTAAAAATGTGTTATCCACGATCGTCAGTAACCCATGCCGTTTGGCAATCTTGGAAATTGCCTTCACACTGGTCACTTTCAACAACGGGTTGGCAACCGTTTCAAAGTAAATTGCCTTAGTCGTTGGCTGAATGGCGTTTTCAACGGCCGCCAAATCTTGGGTATCAACGGGCGTCACCTTCAAATCCCAGCGCTTAAAGAACTGGTTGATTAACCGAAAGGTTCCACCATAAATGGTGTTGCCAATCACAATGTGGTCTCCCGGAGAAAAAATTCCTAAAACCGCGTGAATGGCGGCCAGCCCTGACGAGAACGCGAATCCTTTCGCGCCGTTTTCCAAGGCAGCTAACTGATCTTCCAAATAGTTTCGGGTCGGATTACCGGAACGAGCATAGTCCCACGTAACCTTGGCATCGACCTTCGGAAAAATAAAGGTTGATGAATTGTAAATTGGCACGTTAACCGCACCCGTCTGATTATCATGTTGCGAACGTCCGTGAACTAATCGTGTATCAAATTCTGTCATATCAATTTCCTCGCTTTCCACAAAAAAAGTCCCTGCGCAACCGAAGTTGCTCAGGGACGATTTTTATCGTGTTACCACCCGTATTCGCATCGATGTCACCACCGATACCTCAAAGACACAAACATGCCCGGAATTTTATCGTGCTTCCCACGTACATCAAGCTTTCACTTTCAGTAATTGCTCAGAGCTCATCTTCAAAGAACGTTCCTGCCCATCCTCGCACCAACGATGGTCGCTTTCATTCAGTACTGATTCTCCTACTCTTCTCTTCATCGCAAATAATATTAAAATTTAATTAGATTAATTGCCATGATGTTACCCTGAGATTGAAAGGGTGTCAAGTTGTTTTTGAAATTTAAGGGATTACCATTATTCTCCCAACAACCGCTTCAGCCGCGCAATTCGCTCATCCAGCGGTGGATGCGTATCAAACATTTTAACGATAAACGGCGTCTTTCCGTGCTTATTAGTGGGCTCGTTAATATATAAAGCAGCGCCCTTCGCTTCGGCATTTTTCATGGGTGTCGAATCGTCTTTCAACAACTCCAATGCGTCAATCAGGCCTTGAGGATCTCGGGTCAGATTCACACCGGAAACGTCGGCCAAAGATTCGCGTTGTCGCGAAACGGCAAACTGCATAATTTGCGCGATTGGTACCCCGATAATCTTAATGATCCAGCCACCAAGCCAGACAATGAAACCAAAGGTCAACACGGCAATCCAAAGATAGCGGGAATCCTTGGAGTCATCATCACGATCACCAAAAATACCCATCCAGTTACCACCACGAATCATGCTAATCCCAGCGATGATCATGACCGCACCAGCGCCGGCAATGAACGTTGTCAACGCAACGGTAATTGAAGAAACCCGAATATCATAATTTTTGATATGCGAAATTTCGTGAGCCAACACGCCCTCAAGTTCTTCCCGATTCATCATCTGCCGCAACCCAATGGTGACGGCCACCGCGGCATGCTCCGGATCGCGCCCAGTCGCAAATGCGTTGGGCGCCTTTTCATCCATGAGATAAATATCGGGCATTGGAATGTTGGCCGCCATTGATAGGTCACTGACGATATTAAACAAAGTGGGATCATCGGACTCCTGCAGCTGATGGGCGTTGCTGGATTTCATCAAAATGTTGGTCACGCTCAAGTACACAAACAACGTGTAAATTGCCACGCCAACCAAAAATCCCGCTGTGGTATACAACGGAATTTTCAGGTCAATTGGATCACTCTGATACGCAAAGATCAGCCCCAATAAGAAACCAATCACGGCGATCAAAAATACGAAGCCGACCAGTACCCACCAGGTTCGAATTTGATTTTGTTTAACCTGCTGATTAATTGTTTCCATTTCGGTGAAAACTCCTTCTGTTAACTAGAATTTCATCTTCGGCACTTCTTTAGATGCCTCAGGAGCTTCCAAATAATCGCGAACTGGGAAGTTACCAAACTTTGCGACGAGGTTACTTGGAAATGTCTGTAACTTGTTGTTATAGGCCATCACGTTACTGTTATAGTTCTGACGGGAGAACGCGACCTTATTCTCAGTGTTCGTGAGTTCTTCCTGTAACGATAGGAAGTTCTGGTTGGCTTTTAAATCCGGATAGTTTTCGGAAACGGCAAACAGGTGGTTCAGCGCCCCCGTCAATTGATTATCCGCCTTAATTTTGTCCCCCAAACTTGCGTTGGGATCCGTAATCGCCGTTCGCATCTCAGTCACCGTTGCGAGGGTCTCTCGTTCGTGCTTGGCATACCCCTTAACAGTTTCCAATAGGTTGGGAAGCAGATCTCCCCGTCGCTGTAATTGAACATCGATCTGGCTGGCAGCTTCGTCAACCAAATTTCGTTGTGAGACAATGCCGTTATATAAAACGACAATAATGAGGATAATTACAATTAAAATTACCCCGATAATTAACCATGTCATCGTAGTTCCTCCTTGGTTTCTTTGGTAATAAACATACCATATACCACTTAGAATGCAACATAGTGGGATAAAATATAACGAGTTTTGAATTGACTTCCGACTTAATAATCGGCACAATGGATGAAATCAGTTTTCTCATCGAATTCTAAATTTCTCATCCCACGACCCCAGACAGGAGACGCCACTATGGATCAACAAGAAAAACTTCAAATTGTCCGTGACCTGGTCAATATTCGAACCGTCAATGAAAATGAACGGGCCGCTGCTGACTATCTCATTAATCTACTCGCCAAACATGGCATCTCTGCGAACCGAATTGACCAGTTTCCCAATCGCAGTAATGTGGTGGCAGAAATCGGTAACGGTCAGCATCCCAAACTTGGATTCAGCGGACATTTGGACACGGTTCATGAAAATGAACTGAGTCACTGGGACACGCCCCCATTCGAGGCCACGATTCACGATAACCGTCTCTATGGCCGGGGCACATCCGACATGAAAGCCGGGCTCGCTCAGTTCGTCATTACCATGATTGAACTGCATGAGCAACAAGAGCCGCTTCACGGCACCATTCGACTGTTGGCAACCATCTCGGAGGAGTTAACCGAAGAAGGAGCCGCAATGCTTTCAGATGCAGGCTACGGCGATGATTTAGACGCGATCCTATTCGCAGAACCAACCGGGGTCCCAATTGCCCAAATCGATCAGTACTTTGCAAGTGGGGCTGCCGCAATTTCTTCTGAAAAGCTTGAGCAATTGATGCAGGCAACAACTCAAAGCACCGCCCCGGAACAGCACTTCATCATTAACGCCCATAAGGGATGGATCAGCTACACGGTTACTTCTCGCGGAAAGGCTGCCCATAGCTCGATGCTCAAGCTGGGGATCAACGCCATTGACAACCTCGTTCAGTATTACAACGCCGAGAAAGCTTTTTATCACTCCTTAACGGAACGTCATCCGGGACTTGGAAAAACCGTCTATGCCCCAGATGTCTTTATTGGCGGCAAGCAGGTCAACAGCATACCCGACCTCGCCGTTGAAAAGGTCAAGGTCCGGACAATCCCTGAATTATCAAACGAAAACTTAGTTCGCAAACTTCGCGAACTTATTCAGAAACTCAATGAGATCCCCACAATGAACCTTGAATTCACTGTTGAGCAAAGTGAAGATCCGGTGGCAAATAACGGCCACGACCGCCTCACTAAACTCCTTCAACATCACGCGGCTACCATTCTGGACGAACCATTGGCATTGCCGACAATTGGCTCTTCAATGGGAACCGACGCCTCGGAATTTCGGCGTCATAATCCAGATGGCGAATTTTTAATTGTCGGCCCGGGTAACACGACCGCCCATCAGGCGAACGAATATGTTGAAATCACAAGCTTTTTAAAAATGCAAACCTTGTTTGCGACTGTTGCGCGGGAGTATCTTCAAGCTAACTAACAACATCATCTTTAAAGACAGGCGATAAAAGCTGATCCAATCAACTCTTATCGCCTGTCTTTATTGATTAGTGGAGAATCGCTGTTACCTTTGATGTTCGCGTGGCAATCGTTTTTGCGTAATGAATCGGATAATACTTTGGTAACGTGTTAATCGGAAGTCTAGTGTAGCCAATTCTGATCTTTGTCCAGTTATGAGTGGGCTTAATAAAGATCCAAATTGCCTTTGTGACATCCTTACTATCAGCTCCATTAAGGGTATAAGCATGGTCGTCCAATTTCTTGTAAATCATCCACTTTGCCCTTAGTGTACCGCCTTTTATATGTTTGAGAACGAACCCATCCTTTGTTGCATAAAAGTATTGATGACGCTTTACCCCATACGTAGTGTCCTTGATGGTTGCTTGCCAATATTTTCCCAAGAGAACGCTGGGCATCCCTTCCCGAACGGTAACATCAGCCTTAGCAACAAATGTGAAACACACACTAACTACCAGTGCGCTAACAAACGTCAATACGTACATACTTATTTTTTTCATATTCATCTTGTTTTTTCCCTCACTGATGATTCTCATGCATAACTTTAGAACTATGTATGCATTATTGTCAATCTTGTTTAAAATTGATAACTAAACTTTTTAGGTGAGCTTCTTCAATTTTTTTGGCCCACACACTCAATTTTAATCATTGCTTGTGAATCTGCACTAAAGCATCAATAAGTTACGTACTTATTGAAGATAAAATTTAATGCACACACATAACACGGGATGTTTCACTTAATCAAACTAGTCAATGCCATAATCACATTGTTATTAATTCTTAAGAAGGCATTGATTCCATTACTTAAGAGTGCAATTATAAATTTGGTATACAAAACTAATCTGCAATTGTTTGTAGATAAATAAAGTAAAAATGGCAAAATCACTTGTCGGTAAAGCGAATGGTAGTAATCGACAATTAGTAAGGGTTATTAAACAAATTGAAAATGAAAAACATTTGTATTACGGTGTAACTCATTATAAGGACCATGATGATGGGGCCTCTTATGAAAGGACAACATTAAAATATTATTTGGATAAAAAGCATCGACATTATGTTGGTCATTCGAGTGTTATAGAGTCTCGTATCTTTTAAATTTTGGAGATGATTAAAGTGAATGTGATGAAAAGAAAATTCTTAATACTTGTTATATCAGCTACAACGATGTATACATTTTTCTCGTTAACTACTCTTGCCAGTGACAATTGGAAACATTTAGATATGAAAACACTTGGATATGCGTATAGGCAAAAGGTAATTAAGTACGATCCTGTAAATTGGGGTTCTTATGATTCGGATCGTCACAATATCTTCAAAGATACAAAACACGTCCAATATAAATACTCTAATCGAAATCGAATAATGATCATGAGGTACCGAAATTCAGACAAATATCTTCGAGTTAGTTATAATTACCGAAAACTAGTCTTCCGAGGTAATCATAAACGTCCTGTCGTTACCTTTTATTCAAAAGTGGGCCATGAAAAATGGCAATACATTAATACAATCAAATTTTGGCTTGTAAAACCAATTCAGTATTAAAAGTTCCAATTTAGTATATGTGGTTGAACCCCCCCCATAGGTATTAAGGAGATATGATGTATGAGGCAATTCTTATCCATCAAGATTCATGGAATTAATAGTCTGTTATTAATTGTGTTTACTTTATTGCTAATATATTCACCATTGAGCAGCAGTATTGACTTATGGTTCTCGGATTCTGCATATTTTTTGACACCTAAAAATATAATTGGCAGACTTTTACTTTATACTGCAGACTTTAGTTTCTTTCTCTGTGTTCTTTGTGTAGCAACGCTGTGGATTCCCAAACTAAACAACTGGTTAGTGGTCTTATCAATGGTGATATATGTTTTGCTACTAATAAACTTAGTATATCCAAACTTCAACATGTTCTTTAGCTCATTCTATCTCCCGTTAATCATTGTTTTATGTATTTTATGGTTAGTGATTAGAAATTACTATCAATCCGGAAATTGAATATTAAACCACCCTTGACACAACTTCCAGTGGAGGGAAACTACCGATGCCTTTACTTCAATGAACACCAAAGTTCTCCGGCAACCAAGCGCATGATGTCTAGTGCCTGGTTGCCGGAGAACTTATTTATCCAAAAATCCCGGAAATTGTTCATTCTCACCCACTAATGATCCTCCTTCAAGAACACCACCCGATAATCCGCAACAAACTCCGCAACAGTTCCCGATGGACGTTTAAGAATCCGGGGCAGCGTCTCAGTGACCTGCTTGGCATTCCCAAGTTGGGTAATCAAATACAGCATCGTCATGACGTTGACGTAATCCCTCGGCAATCCACGTTGACGCATCTCATGATGGAACTTAATCAGGCTGGGCTTGCTGTAGGTGATCGGCGTTCCTAATACCGCGGTCATCGTTTCAGCCGCCTGCTGATAAGTAATGGCTTCACTACCGGTAATATTCAGTTTTTGGCCAATGTACTGCGGATCAGTCAGACAAATCGCAGCGGCCTCGCCAATATCGCGGGTGTCGATAAAGCTGGTTTTTGAACTACCTGCCGGAATAAATAGGTCACGGTTCTGTTGAATATCGGCAAGGTGCGTCGTGCTAAGATTCTGCATGAAGAAGCTCGGCCTAATGAACGTGTGGGGAAGGCCAATGTTCCCGGTCCCACCAATGACTAAGGTTGTTTGCATGGCCATTCCCCCATTCCAATCGTAAACCATGAAACCAGTCTATCATATCGCCAGCTGGCTTCCTATGAACCTTACAAAATTTCATCATCCTCCAGTCAAAACAAAGGCGCCCGAGAAAATACAACTTTTCCCAGGCGCCTTCAAGTATTTTTATAAACGTTCAAACGGCCACGAATAAACGCTTATTAATTCATTGGATGATTATTGGATGACGTTCACTTCTATACTAATCCCTGAGCCATCATGGCTTCAGCAACCTTTTCAAACCCGGCGATGTTAGCCCCGGCTTGGAAATTCTGATCAAGATGGTACTCTTTGTCCGCTTTTTGTGACATTTCAAAAATGTTGTCCATAATGTCGTGTAAACGATTGTCGACGGTTTCAAAACTCCATGAAAGCCGTTCACTGTTTTGACTCATTTCCAATGCGGAAACGGCAACCCCGCCGGCATTGGCAGCTTTGGCAGGACCATAGTAGATGTTATTTTCACGATAAGTTGCAATCGCATCCGGTACACTTGGCATGTTGGCGCCTTCGCAGACGTACTTTACCCGGTCCTTGGCAATTAGCTTCGCTTGATCCTTGCTAATTTCGTTCTGAGTTGCGCACGGTAACGCGATATCGTAATTGGTATCGAAATCCCATACAGAGCCCTCATGATATTCAGCAGTGTCAACGCGCTGAGCGTATTCCTTGATCCGGCCGCGATGGACTTCCTTGATCTGTTGAACGACCTTGTAGTCAATTCCATTTGGATCATAGACATAGCCATCCGAATCAGAACAGGTAATCACGGTTGCGCCGTACTCGGTTGCCTTTTGAATCGCGTAAATCGCCACGTTCCCACTACCGGAAATCTTAATCTTCTTGCCGGTTAATGTGTCGCCTAAGGCTTTTAACATCGCATGGGTGTAATAAAGTAACCCAAAGCCGGTTGCTTCCGTTCGTGCCAAACTACCGCCAAAGGTTAATCCCTTGCCAGTTAAAACCCCGTTCTGGTAACCATTCAAGCGTTTATAAGCCCCGAACAGAAAACCAATTTCACGTCCGCCAACGCCAATGTCACCAGCGGGAACGTCCAAATCAGGGCCGATATGCCGTTGTAATTCCGTCATGAAACTCTGACAGAAACGCATCACTTCAGAATCAGACTTGCCCTTGGGGTCGAAGTCGCTACCGCCCTTGCCGCCGCCAATTGGCAAACCGGTAAGACTATTTTTCAGAATTTGTTCGAACCCCAGAAACTTAACAACGTCTAAGCTAACACTGGGATGTAATCGAAGGCCACCCTTATAAGGGCCGATCGCTGAGTTAAATTGAACCCGAAAGCCGCGGTTTACCTGAAACTTACCGCTATCATCCTGCCAAGGGACTCGGAATTGGATGACCCGTTCCGGCTCAACCAATCGTTCCAACAGGTTTGCTTCAATATATTCTGGATGTTTATCCAAAACTGGTTCCAGGGTATCCAAGACGGTGAATGCTGCTTCCTGAAACTCCGTTTGATTGGGATCACGACGTTGAATGGTATCTTTCACAGATTCAATATAGGTCTTCGCATTACTCACAAGCACTACCAGCTTTCTATCATATTATTAATTGATGTGAACTACTCGTCACTAAAGTAACGAGCTTCTGGGAACACCGCTGACTTGCATC